>Ga0114975_10000784_pt1 | contig 23324 bp, 22 predicted proteins | sample S_130626_EF_Meta_FD_87031 | JGI IMG/M metagenome (GOLD analysis project Ga0114975, IMG submission 87031) | Freshwater microbial communities from Lake Simoncouche, Canada to study carbon cycling - S_130626_EF_MetaG | ecosystem: Environmental > Aquatic > Freshwater > Lake | place: Lake...
TGCAAAATAACAATCAGTATAGTTATCGTTTATTGCAATGTATTTCATTTCTGGATAATATGTTATGTTATCTCCAGCAATGTAATTTCTGTTAATTATTAACTTAGACAAATAAGATATTGGACATTCGCCATTTATAAACGTGTATAAAAACATTATGAAAAAAAAATATGTTATATACAAAACATCTGATGTGTAACTGTAAAAAAGAAACGGGTATACAATCAATATTGGACAATGAATTAAATGAAAAATACCTAGAGCAACAATTATCATACTGGATATAATAAATATGAAATATTTATACCTATTTATTATAATAAAACCTACTTTATTCATCTTCATCCAATTCATCTACAGCAGCATCTTTCTTAACATTTTTATCTAAATATCTATACATTCTTTTAATATCCAATTTTGTAATATCGTAGTTTTCAAACAATTTCTCAACATCATTTAATTTCTCTGTTTGACTACACAAATCGCCGCCCTTGTATAAACGTAATTCTTGGAACATGGCCATCAAATCTTTCTTATCTAAATCCAATTGTTGTGATAAATTATAAGTAAATAACATATTGTTATACTCTGTTGAATATTTTGTTAATACCTTAGTAAACCTTACTTCGGATGGTTTAAATTTATCAGCGTTCTCAGGGAAGTTATCATGATATAATTTATTATTATAAAACGTTTTCATTAAAGAACTCATCTCATTAAACTGCCAGATTTGGCTTTGAAATGTTATTCTATCAATATAATCAGCAAAACACATTATTTTCAATATCTTAGAATAAAATGGGAAGGCTTTCTCAATGCTTTTCCCCTGAAGAACATCAACAATATTTTCATGCCACAACAGCGCCACAATAGTTCTATCGGTTTCATTCATAAACTGATTATGCTGGTCCATGGGAATATTTTTATTAATAAGCATTTCAGTAATTTTTTTGGAATCTTCATTGTATGATTTAATATGGAAAATATTCTCTATTGCGTCCTGCGTTATCAGATCAGGTTTTTTTGTTAATAGTTCGTTTACAAACAATAATTTGCGCATATCGCCCTGTATATATTTTAAAATACTTTCTCTGTATGATTGGGTGGCTGTTTTTACAGAAGGAACTGTAATATTAAGTATTTTCTCTATTTGTCCAGTGGTTGGCGTTTTTAATTCAAATGTATTGCATACCTTGATAAGCTCTTTTATTTTTTTATCAATATAATAATTTCCAATACAAATAATAGGATTGGTTGTCACATTTTCTAATCGTTGTTTTTTAGTCTTCTTTTGACGTATAATTTTAATTAAAGCCGTAATACCACCTTTATCACCATTATTCATGCCATCAATTTCGTCCATTACTACTGCGATTTTCTTTACTTTCTTGGTCATCATTTGAAGAACGTTGCGATTAGATACATTATTACTAGTAATGGTGTCAATAAGTCCTTTATTTCTAACATCACCAGCATCATATTTAATTACATCATAGTCTAGGTCTTTTAATATATTCATTACAAATTGCGTCTTACCACACCCAGGAGACCCGTAAATATAAACACCTTTTTTGAAGTTTATGTTTTTATAATTATCGTCAAAAGATAACAATATTTGTTTTATTTCATTAGCTATCTTTTCTCTCTCAAAAATTTCATTTATATTAATAGTGTTCATATTATACTATAAAGGGTATATTTATTTATATTGAATTTTAAACGAATATAATGTATAGGATGTCCAAAGTAAATAGGCCCCCTACAATTTATATTGCTGGATGTTTTGACGACTATTTAGAAATAAGAAGAATACAACAGATAATAATAAAACATGGATACAAAATATCATATGATTGGACAATACGTGCTGAAAAAACTATTCGCGATCGTATGGATGGAATTACAACTAGTAGAACACCTGAAGTATTAAAAGAAGAGGCTTTGTTTGATATGAATGGAGTTTATAAAGCAGATTTTACGCTTTTTATTATTACAAAAAAAGATTATGTATATCGTGGAACATTTTGCGAACTTGGTGCATCTATTATGCGAGATAGTTTACGTGATAAAATAGGTCATACGATTATTTTATCAAATAAAGATGAAGATACTTACGCAAAAACACTATGTTTTTTTCATCATCCACATATAGTTCATGTAAACACAATAGAAGAAGCTCTATCTATACTACATTAAGTTATTTTATTGTTTAACAGACATTAACGTCTACAATAACCTCTGGATCGCTCTTGCTGCGTCTAATTGGCACAGATTCTTCTTCTTGAATAGGTATTCTTGTCATCTTTTCTTTTACACTATTTGCATCGCGCAAAGCTATAGTCTTCTCAATAAGTTGTTGTTGAAGCATACCCACCATCTTTTGAAGCTCATTGTTTTGCTTTATTAAATCATCTGAATTGTTAGTTGTTTGTGCTTGTGCTTGTGCTTGTGCTTGCCCTTGTCCTTTTGCATTTGACAGTTCACGAATTGTCTTGGTTTTCTCAATCAATTGTTTCTGTAACATAGTAATCATATTTTCTAATTCGGCAGTCTTATTAGAATTATCTGGTTCAATAATTGTTGCTGTAATATTGTTTGATTGTACTGGTTTTCCACTGGTTAAATCACGAATCGTCTTAGTTTTATCAACTAATTGTTTCTGTAAAATAGTAATCATATTCTCAAACTCACCACATTTCTGTGCTAATTGTCCAAGCTGTTTTTGCTGCTCTTGAATCATATTTACAACGTCTTGATTAGATAATTGTACTGGCTCTTGGCCAGGACGTTGCAACATAATAGGTGAATTGTTTTGCATCTTTTTCATTTCTTCTTGCACCATCTTTTCACGCTCTGCCTCAATTTCCTTAATTTGTTTCAATACATCAGGTTTCATCTTAGGCAAGCCTGGTTCATAATTCTCCAATAGCTTATCAATATTGTGCATAAAGAAATCCTTGACAGGCTTTTCAGATTCTTTGCGAATAAACATTTCCACTGTTTTGGGAGATTCCTTAAAGTAGTTCGGATGCTGGTTATCCAACATTTTACGTTTATCAAAAGTATTGTGTTCATGAGAAAATACTAAAATAGCCTTCATAGGGTCCAGTTGAACAAAAGGAATAGTATATTCTTTTAAAAAGGCACGCTCTTCTGCTAAAGATGCTGTATCCTCATATTTCGTTTGTTCCAATAATTCTTTACGGAAGGCAAATGTTCCAGCAGTAGCATGGTTCGGGCCATAAGGTCCGCATTGATACATCTTTTGAATATGCTTAAAGTAAATATAAATCTCACTTGCACCTGCGCATAATGCCTTAGGATTATTCTCTAATTTCTCTACAGCATCTTCAATTCGCTCAGGTGGATAATAATCATCATCATCCATATAAACAATGATTTGACCACGAACAAAACTATGCATGTAGTTACGCTTAGCACCAAGGGTCATCTTCTCTGCAACTTCAAAATAACGGATTTGAGGAATATTGGATGTTTCTACTAAATCTTTTATTTTATCACTTCCGTCATCTACAATAATCCATTCAATTCGGTGTTTTGGGTAAGTTTGATTACGGAAACAATTGAACATGTTTTCAATGAAAGGGCGGCGATTAAAAGTGGGTGTGCATACACTCACCATAGGTAACTCTTTCTTCCCAGCCTTTTGGTTGCTTGATTTTTTATTATTCGTCATTAGAATAATAAAATACTCTTATTATGTAAAATTAACGATTCTATTTCTAAATGATTTATTACTAATAATTAATTATACAAATTGCATACTTTTGGGTAAATTATATTGCACTATGGTCCAGAACATATAAAAAACACTAGCCATTGTAAGACCATAAACTCCATAATTTGCCATATTAAATGCAGAAGCAGGTCCGTCGTAATTTTTTGGCTGAGGTACACGAGAGCCATTTGCTAAATTAACCAAGTCTTCTACAGAAGATATGTTGAATCTGGATTTAATAATGTAATACAAATATGCTAATATCATGAATATGAAAGACAAATCTATGAAATAAAGAGTATTACGGAATGTATTGTTTGTAATATTTTTCTGAGAATCGTTCAATAATATAATAAATGTGATTAGATAGACAATAATAAAAAGGTTATCAGATATATATTCCATGTATTCATAAAGCTTTTTAATAAATAATTGAAATGTACTATCTCCTTCTTTAGGTGCATCTTCGGGTTTTTTATTATCTATAAACTTCAACATCTCTATAAATTCTACCATTATTTGGGTAAAATCTCTATTACAATAATAAACCATAGCATATAGTGAATAAAATATAAAATATGCTGCACAGAATATGGCTCCGAAAGGAACACTAATAGTAATAACAAACAAAAATCTAATACAATTCCATATAATTTTAAATACGCTCATGCCCAAGTCGGCTTTTGACTTTGGTTTTAGATTACCCATTTGTTGTTTAACTCTAGAGAAGGCGGAAGGTGCTGGTGCTGGCGCTTCACCTTCACCTTCACCTTCACCTCCAAACATTTCCATATTTAAATCAGAATATCCACCCTGTTGACCTTGTTCATCTTGTTGTCCTTGTTCATCTTGTTGTCCTTGTTCTACTTTATCCAAGCCATATTTTTTTTTAAATTTTTCTGCTTTTCTTTGTAATCCAGGGGTAAACCAATTTCCTTTTCCATTGATTTTATCAATTTCTTTCTTAAGGGCATTCGCTCTTAATTTTTCTTGTTCAGTAAGGGTGCTCCTGCCATTTATAGTTTCAAGTTCTTCGATCAATTTCGATCGTTTTTCTGCTTGTTTTTGAATATCCTCAGCAGCATTAAAAGCTCTTACTACTTCTCTATTTTTTCGTCGTTCTTCATAATCATGATTAAACAAAGATGCTTCAGATTCTGAGTCAGGTACTAAAAATAATATTACAACTGTAACTAACATCATAGAAACAAAAATGTTCTTCATATGCGCATTTATGCAATCTATTAAAAAATCTTTTAGTCCACCAACCATGTAGTAGCTTACACTAAAGATAACCAAAAATAAAATAATATACAAAACCATGTGATTAAACCATTTTATAGTAGTTTTAGGAACAACCTTAAGTAAAAACCATTGAAACGTAACTGGGAAAAATAGTGCATATTCAAAGAAATATAAAAAACCATTTTTAATAATGCGATTTGTTAACACGTTATCATCTAAACTTTTAAACATATCCACAGAGAAATCTAGTAATTTTTTTTTTATGTTGTCTCCTTCAAGAAAATTATCATTCTCGTCAAAGTTATTATAGTAAATTAAATAATACCAGTTATTTACTACAAAACAACTAAATGTAAGCGCTTCTACAATGCAAATATAAATGTAAAATTTGTCTTTATCTTTATTTATATCTCCCTTTGCATCATCTTCTATTTTTGAATCAGCACCAAATGATTTTTTAAGGAGACTAATTTCTTTTTTTGCTTCTTTATTTATTTCATTCGTTGCTTTTGTATTAGATACTTTGTCGGCAATATAACCCGCTAACAATTTATTATAAGCAATAGTTGAGTCGTATACATAATTAATAAAATCTATGAGAAGTTGTCTAGGATCTTTGCCGCCTAAATTACCTGGAATATCATTTACATTATCGTAACCTTCCCACTCGTCAGTGTCAAATTTAAATTTTTCAATCTTCTTTTTAATATTTTCAACCTTCTTTTCAATATTAGCACCAGCCTTATTTGTAGCATCAGTACTTGAACCACCAATATCTTTTACTGAAGATGCTCCAGCATTTGCTATGTTACTGAAATACGATGAGGCTCCTCCATCACCATAACCTTCTACTACAGGTGTTTTTAATGACTCTGATTCTGTTTCTTTCATAGTATCAAATGGTTCCACATTATTGAGTACCTCTGGAAATGGCATATTTTTCATATTTTCAGGCTGCTTACGTTTTTTTTTAATATTTTTAATTTTGTAAATCATATTCATAGTCTGAAAATTGCCATTTTTTTCACTAAATATCTTATCTTCTATTGTTTCTGACATGTTATATATTATATAGGTATTGAATATAATATATAATCGCAACTTTATCTAGAATATAACATGCCGCAATTTCCTCCAATAAAAGACAAGATATTATACCTTTCTTCATAGATAGTAAGATTATAATTGTAATCATATAGTTTCCAATTTGACTTACGTACACCAATTGGATTACCAGATGCATCACATATAACATCAAAACTAGAATTTGCTAAATCAATAGGAGGTGTCACAGTAGTTACTTCTAATTCTATCGTTCTAAAATTACTTAAATTCATTGCACCTGAAGGTTGAATTTCGGTTTGACTTGTATTCAAACAAAAATTATAGCAATATAATCCTTCCTTAGCAAATCCTGGTGTTCTTGTGTATTTTTCAATATAATTATATATTCCATATGATTGTGTATTCTCTCTATATTCACCGTTCAATAATATGGACATTGTATTTAAAATTTCTTTATGATTTTCAGGATGATAATTGCCCGTAACGTTAATACCAGTTGTAATTTCACCATTTGGATGAACATCAATTCCATAAGATACATCAATCGGTAACCCAGATAGAAACTTTGTTACATAAACCACTTCATTATCAGTTGACCCTTGTTGCCCAATTGTAATATTTGTTGGCAAATAATCATAAGGCCAATTTGTATAATTAGACCATTCGTTTCTCAAGTAAACATCATTTCTCTGAAACGTCATCATCCAATTAGAAACCATTCCACTAGATTGCAATTGAACCCGTTTTGAGCCAGTTACATTCTCAAAGTTATATCTCATTACATCTTTTACTAAATATATTTGGTCTTCAGTTGCAAAGCGTTTTGCCTCATCTTTAGATAAAAAGCAATATGTTGATACTAAATGGACATCAGCATTCCATGTGCTGGAATAATTCTGTGCATTAAATGTTGGGTTATTAGAAGGGTCTATAAAAACACTGGGTGGAGTTGTTAAAAACCGAAACATTTGGAAACGATTTTGTGTGAAATCTGGTTGAATATAAGGATATTGATATTGATTATCAAAAACATCACGTACTACAAATAATTCTTGAATTGGTCTTAACCTAACAGTTATTGTAAGTTCACTGTATTGCAAAGCTATAAGTGGAAACGCACATCCACTGTTTAGTGTAAACCACGTATTAATAGGTATAAATATAGGTCTTCCACGAATAGATGGTTCTGCACCAGCGGTCGCTGGTGTATAAAAAGCACTTGGATAAGTATCTACCCTATTTAATGCATTCGCTGGGTCATTAAATTCTTTAATGTTTCCACTCATTGTATTAAATAGGTTCTTTTTATCCGTAGTAAAATCTCGCTCTACCATTGCAGCCAAGTATTCACCTGTATACGATTGCAATAAAAATGAACCACAAGTAATATCAATCTGTTGAATCATCTGAGTTCCCAAATCTTTTATCCATTTAAACTCATAAGGAACCCATAAAATATTCGTATCATCTACTGGATTATATATAGGACTCCATATATCAGGTATATTTACAACTAAATAAGTGTCCATCAATAGCTCTGCATATCTAGGAATTTTAAATGTAAACACAGAAGAATCTGTTAATCTAAGATCTCTTAAACCATCATAATCTATTCTGAATTTTTGAAGACCAAAATTGGTATATTTTACATAGGATGTTTTAAAAAAAGTTTTACTAGGATTACCTGTTAAAAATACGTTATTATTTCCAACAGAAACTATATTTAGTAAACCACCTGCCATGTTTAGATGTTTTATATATATGAATTATTATATTTTTATTATATTTGTTTATCCATAGAATATATAATGAACTTGGTTAAAAAAGTATTAATAGTCGTGATAATTTTATTAGTAATTTACATCATATTACGATTATTAAAAAACCGCATTGAAATACAAAAAAAAATATCAAAGGAGAATTTTACACTATTTGGCAGCGCCAAAGATAATGAATTAAGTTATTTGAAGAATACAACAAGTGTAGCTATTCAAAATTGCACACATACAAACCATCCTTTACGAGAATATGTTATAAAAACATCTTATAATACCGCATTAACTGGTAATTATGTAAACACAGATATGATAACATATGTATTAGAACGTGGTTGTAGATTTTTAGACTTTGAAGTATATTATATAGGAAAAACTGTAACAGACAAAATGGGTCTTTCATCAACAACGTATACAGCACACGTAGGCTATTCTAATGATAATACATTTACAACATTAAGCACAGAGAATAGTATACAATTAGATGAAGTATTAACTACTGTTGTTTCTAATGCCTTTTCTTCTCCATGCCCAAATGCTCGCGACCCCCTATTTATAAATCTTAGAATAAAATCAAATAATAAAGATGTCTATAAGGCTGTAGCAGCTTCTATTGATAACACAATTAAGGATAAACTTTATGTAGACACAACTAAAACTACAAATAATAACGACACATTCCCTGCTATACCTGTTACAAAAGATACTTTATTCTCTGATGTTGCTGGTAAAGTAATTTTATGTGTAGATAAAACTACTGTTAGAAACTATAAAGATTATACCAGTTGCGATGGAGTAAAAGGGCTTTGTTATGATTTATCAAACTATATTAATATAGAAACTGGTGGTGAAGATTTGAATTTATTAAAATACTCTGAGGTTATTGATCAATGTGTAATTCCTATTAGTATTAAAGATGATAACACAACAACCGATGTGAAAACAATGAAATATGTTGTCCCAAATATTAAGAATGACAATTTACTTAATCCAGGAATTAGTAATTTTATATTGAAATATTCAGCACAAATTCCAGCATACAGGTTTTATAAAAACGATAGACATTTACGTATATACGAAGAATTTTTTGATGAGCATAAAAGTGCCTTTGTTCCATTAGCTATAGCAATAACATATTTTAAGAAAATAATGTGAATCAACATAGTTTAGGAGCACGAATAAAATATATATGTATTTTATACGAAATAAAATATATATGCCAAAGTTAAATAGTAATATAGCATTTGATTCAAATTTGCCTCTAAAAAAATTATTTAAAAAATACAAGTCAAAATTATGTCATGATAATATGTCATTTCATGATTGTGAGTTAGAAATATTAAGGAATGCAATTGATGAAAGTGAAAAGCAAAGGGCTGAAAAAATTGTAAATAGTGAAGAGGTGAAGAAGATGTTAAAAATAGTAGAAGATTTTATTGTTCATAAAAAATTAGTATGTTATGGTGGAACTGCCATTAATGATATTTTACCAAAATCTGCGCAATTTTATAATAGAGATTTAGAGATACCAGATTATGATTTTTACTCCCCAAATGCATTAAATGACGCAAAAGAATTAGCAGACATTTATTTTAAAGCAGGTTATACTGACGTTGAAGCTAAGTCAGGTGTTCATATGGGAACATTCAAAGTATTTGTAAATTACATACCCATTGCTGATATAACCTCGTTAAATAAAATGTTATTTGATTCTATTTCAAAGGGATCTATTCAGGTTGCAGGAATTCGTTATGCACCACCAGATTTTTTAAGAATGGCTATGTATTTAGAGTTATCAAGGCCTGACGGTGATGTTTCACGTTGGGAAAAAGTATTTAAAAGACTTGCTTTATTAAATAAACATTATCCTATAAAACCAAAGTCTGATTGTGAAACAATAGATTTTCAGCGTAAAATGGATTCTAATATGGAAGAATCAGAAAAATTATATATATCAGCCCGTGATTCTTTAATTGACCAGGGAGTTGTATTTTTTGGCGGTTATGCGACCAGTTTATATTCCAAATACATGCGTCCTGAACAAAAACACATTGTTAAAAAAATACCCGATTTTGATGTATTATCCGAAGAGCCTGATAAATGTGCGGCTATTTTAAAAGAGGCGTTAGAACGTGATGGATTTAAAAAAATAACTTTAATAAAACATGCTGCTATAGGCGAGGTAATACCACCACATGTTGAAGTGCGTGTAGGAATTGAAACAATCTCATATATTTATAAACCAATAGCATGCCATAGTTATAATAAAATTACTGTTGATAAAAAGAGTATTAACATAGCAACTATAGATACAATATTGGCGTTTTATTTGGCGTTTTTGTATGTGTCTGATAAATATTATAACAAAGACCGCCTATTGTGTATGGCTAAGTTTTTATTTGAGGTTGAAGATAGAAATAGATTGGCCCAGACAGGTCTATTGAAACGTTTTTCTTTGAATTGTGTTGGAAAACAACTTACGTTGGAAGACATGCGGTCTGAGAAGGCTGAAAAGTTTAAGGAATTAGCTGATGTAAAAGGTAGTAAAGAATATGAAATGTGGTTTTTGAGATATATTCCATCAGAGTTACATAGAGAAAGAAATCGTGCAGATAAAAAAACGAGTAAAAGGACTAGAAAGAAGAATATTTCCATAATTGACATTCTCCGTAAAAAACAAAGAACAATGAAGCACCAAAAGAATTCCTTTTTCTAATGATTATGTATATGAAAAAATATTTAATTATTTTAATATTATTGGTAATAATTTGCATATTAAGTTATTTATATTTTTATAATTTTTATAGAAAGGAGGGGTTTACAATAGACAACTTTTCAAATTTAAATATAAATTTAATTAATAATTTAGGAAAACAGATAAAAAGCATTGTATTGACGTATGATCCCACTATAAATAATAATTTGTGCAGCAACAATAATATAGGTTCATGTAATATTTCGGTTCAAAATATTAAATTTTTAATGGATGGAATAATTTTTGATTTCAATAAAAACATAAACGGAATGTTTAATAGTTTGATTAGTATTGATGTAGTGACATACACAAACGCAAATGATTATAATAATTCTGACTTTTTAAATAAAATAATACAGGTAAATAAAGATGGAAGTAAATATACAGGTGTACCTATTAAAAATTACATAATCTATTTTCTTGATTATATTTCAAACGGTATTACAAGTGTAGAGATTCAAACCAGTGAAAATCCTTTACGTCAACAAAAGATAGCTATTGCAAATGTTAATTTAAACTTTAATGGAAATCCTACATTAGCACAATACATAAGAGATACCGATACGGAAAATGAAAAAACTAAAAAGAAAAAAAAAATAACTGACTTAATAAATGAAGAAAGCGTTTCTTTTCCTGTGAGTGAAATAAATATTGTAAGTAAGAAAAACTATACTCCTCTCGACAGTATGATTATTGCACCACCACCACCGCCTCCACCACCACCACCACCGCCTCCACCACCACCACCACCGCCTCCACCACCTCCACCACCTCCACCACCTCCTCCACCGCCTCCACCACCTCCTCCACCTCCTCCACCGCCTCCACGACCTCCATCTGAAACTCTAAAGGAACCTACACCAGCGCCGTCAAGTTCAAGTATTTCATATTCATCAACGTCAACTAATCCTGTTACGTTATCATTAACGCAGAGCCAAATTAGTAGGATAGGTCTGTTATATGAATAATTTTATAATAAATTAAATTATTTATTATAAATACATATTTATTTTATTATAAAACTCTTATAAAGTTAGAAAATAAGAAGTTCTGCATACATATTAAAATTCAGATAAAAAGTTCGTAAATTTAAGAGTAAAATAATAGAACAATCCAAATAAAACGCTCTTTAATACTAATCCTGAGAAGTTAAAATTGCCATCCGCATTATAAATAGATAAAAAGGCAAACCTCTTGAAAACTAATGTGTTCACCATCGGTAATTGGAAAAAGAAAAACAATATAGCAATAAAAATAGGCACTTGCAATTCAGTCAATATCATATCTAATTTCTTTTCTTTACGGTTTTTATCTTCATATTCCCGTAAGTTTTTCTCTGTCATATCTTCATACTCTCGTACATAATCCTTTTCCATTTTAGGCTTAGGAATAAAATTCGGTGTTACTTGCTCATCATGGTTATATCCAGATTGGTCGTTTGGTATATCACGAGATGGTAATCTTTGTGGTTGCATTGATTGTATTTGTGCTCGTTGTTCTTCTGAAATGTACTGTTGCTGTTGTACAGGTGCCTGTTGTTGTGGTGGTGTCATAATAGGATTTTGTGCAGAAATACCATAAGGATTAGGATGAAGATTAATAGGTGTATACCCATTCGTTACTGGAGGTTGCTGGACGTTTGGATTAAATGTATTTTGAAGACCTCCTGTAGGATTGTCGGGCAAATCAGCTATACGTGTAATGTTTTCCATAAACAACTATACAATATTAAATATGAAAGATTGAATAGTTGGACGAACCCGTTCCTAAATATTACATAGCGGGTTTCCCTTCATTGGGATCTGAAATATCAATAACTCGCTTTGTTTTATCACATTTAGTCGGGTTCAAAGAATATTTATAGCATTTCTCACCATGTTTATAAACCTTGCCTTCAAATTCTGTTAAAATAGGTCCATTAAATATTAAACAGTTCTTATCCTTGCATACTTTATTAAACAAACTTGCTAAACCTAACCCGAGAATAGCAGATATAAAAAAATGGCCTATATTAGTGTCTAGTAATCTTTTAACGTTCATTGTATATTATATTGCTACATAATATAAAAAACAAAATCAATATTGCATTGGTATTTTTGATATTTCACTTTCATTCTTTGGACAATCAACTTCTTTCTGAACAAATGAAAAACAACTATCTGTCTTATCTTTGTATTGAAGAATATCTACATTTTCGGGTGTGGGATAAACATAAATTTTGCGTGTATCTGGGGCTGTCATATAAACTGCGAAAAGACCAAACACTAAACTAGCAAAAAACACTGTGAAATTGATATACTTGAATAAACCCATTAAAGTATATCTAGAAAAAAAGATGCTTACATGGTTTCCTCTTCTGGTTTTGGTGTCTCCATTTCTTCACCTTCACCACCCTTCTTCATTGTCTTGTTCTTCTTCTTGAGTTTGGCAGCATCCTTCATGGCTTGGCCGTACTTGTACTTGGGGTTCTTGGCACGGTTCTTGTTAAAGACTTCCATAACGAGCTTTACCCAGGATTTGGCCGCACTAGGCATTTTGCGGCTCTTCTTGCCGCCAACCTTCTTGGAACCACCTTTGCATCCTTTTCCACCAAGCTTTTTTGACCCACCATATTTGGCTTTTCCACCTTTGATTTGAGCAGCTGTTCCAGCAACGCCTACACTAGGTGTTGCGGGAGCGACGTTTGAAGTAATAGGAGCAGGAGCAGTTGTCATTCTATATATTACTAAACTATTTTTTTTTGTAATTGATGGTACATTCCGTTTTATGATTAAAGTAAAATATTATTCGGTATTTTAGTTAGTTTGAGATATAGTTGTCAGCACCATAATATTAGATTGAGTTGTTTTACACCTTTGAACATTGTTATCCGCACAAAGTGCGGATAGTGTTCAAAGGCAACGTTATGTTTTGTAGAAACGCTAAATAGTAAAAAATAAAAATGTGACATTAATTATTACACGCACAACTTTCTTTTTCTAAATTTATTTTTTCATCTACTTCTAAGCAACCTTCTGTTTGCAGGTAATCCTAGCTACCGCGACAGACACGTCGTCACAATACTGACGACTATACTGCTGTGTCTTCCATTCGCCTTTGTGGTCCTTGTATTTCCACTCCTGCAGCCATCTTGCGACGGTCCAGTCGCAGATTTCTTGACTTGTCTTCGTTCCTAGGATGTCCATGTCGTTCTTGCTGCCTGGAATCATCATATCAAATACACCGTCGCTAGCCAGTACGACTTTGTAGGAAGCGTCCTTCTCGTAGACAAACTTGAACGATGTCGGTGCATATCCAGTGATTGAGTTATGCCCAAGAGCCTGTGTGCATGCAAGCAGTGAACCGTTTGTAAGCGACAAGTACTCTGCTTGCACTAGTTCCATCTCGGTCTCTGATACTAGACGTACGCTTGAACTTGGAACGAAGAAGTAGTTATCGTTGGCTGTGACCCGCACACGCTCTTCTTGATTTGTGGAGTTGTGCTCCTGTGTCACATGAATGACCTCACCATCCTTGAAGATAACCGCCTGAGAGTCTCCACATGTAATTACCTCTGCCCTGTCTGCATAGCACTTGAGAATAACTGCTGTTGCACCAGATGACCTATGCTTTGGAACACAACCCGAGCCGTCAATCTTGGCAACAAGGGCACGAATGGGGTCAGGGCTTCCAATGCACTCAGCCTTCTCTTCGGGAGACATCCGACGAATGTAGTTGATGCAGAAATCGCCGCCGTGACCGTCGTTGAGCATGACGTATTCAAAAGACTCGTCCGTATCGGAATCAACACCCGTGCCGTTGCAGACATAGTCTTGTCCACTTGACATTTGCTGGATATCAAAGTCAATGGCGATGGTGTGCGAAGGTTCAAAAGCAAATAGCGACATGATGTTCGTTCGTTTTTGTCATAATCAGATTTATGACAAAAAGTTTTCAATTTTTTACGTGTTTTATTTATTGTAACGGTCCACCTTTTTCCTTTTACCTTTTATTTCTTCTTTTACGACTTACTTTATTACGACTAACCTTTTTAATAGTGTTTTTACCCTTCTTGGAACGTTTTTTTTTAGAGCCACCTGCTTCTGTTGTATTACTCCATGTTTTATTTATTTCCTCTTCTTCTTTTCTCTTCGCTTGTTCTAAATTATTTTTAAATTTTGCTATTTTTTCTTGGTAAATTTCCTCAGCGAAGGTCTCCACGGCTTTTTTACGTAGGGCATGAGCTTCCTCTAGTTTGTTTATCTGTTTCGGCTGTTTCCTATTAAAAAGAGAGTTAGCTCTATTCCAAAGAGAATTAGGTTTTTCTGTTGCTACAGGGTTTTCTGTTACTACTTCCAATTTGGGAATATATTTTTCTGCATCTATTAAAGCATTTTTTTTAATAAAAGCTAAGTTATGTTCTGAAAGCATATGCTCCCAGTAGTCTACTTCAGTAATAACATCTGGATCGGCTCCCCCTTCTAAATGTTTTTTCATAATATATATATATTATACCATAATTTATTTTTTCCTTTATTTCTTCTTCTTGTTCTTCTTTTTCTTTGCTGAGCCATCCACTGTTGCTTTATCCATCTCCTTCAATAAGTCGGGGTGAATAAATGCGTTCACAGATGATTTCTCTTGCACCTCCTCGCCTTCTAAACGAAATGCAAGATTATTAGGTTCCGATTTTTGCGTCAATGAATAAGTGGCAGCTAGTTTTTGCTGGGCATCCAATCTCTCGCGGATCTCCTCTTTACGCTTTTCTAGCTCAGCCGCCTGCATTTGCTTCTTTTGCTCTAACTTAGACTTCATTCTTTCACGCGTAGAAGCTTCTTTTGTCATTCTATCTAGTGCGTTCGTATCCAATTTCATATTCTTTCCTAAACCACCCATACTACCTGCCATCTTCTTAAACATCTCGGCAAACTGGTCCTTGCCACCCATATCTTTCATCTTGCTCATTAAATCTCCAGCCTCTTTCATTAACTCATCACGAGAAATCTCACCACTCTTCATCTTAGAATCCAATTTACCACTTACCTTCTTCATTAGGTCCATGATTTTCTTAGGGTTCTTCATTAACTTCTTTATTACATCCTGTGTGTTCTTTACATCCTTCATATCTTCACCAACTAAATCACTGAACTCTTCTGAAATTTCCTCAGCCATCTCCTTCGCTAATTTGCCAATCTTGCCATCAAACAATGTCTTCAAATGGTCTTGGATGTTTTCCATATTGGGCATTCCACCAAAGCTGCTACCCATATTCTCAAACATATTTCTGAAATGCTCTTTGGTGCTTTCACTTTGTCCAGCTTCACTTTGACCCGCTTCGCTTTGACCCGCTTCATTAGATGGTTCCGATGATTGACTCTCAGTATTCAAATTCTCCATATTACTAAAAAAATCGGTAATTCCACCCATAGTTTCCTTTAATTTCTCGTGTAAATCACCTTCATTAATACCTTCAAACATATTCATGGTATCTCCAAAATTGGCCTTATCTTTAATACCACCAACTATACTAAACAACAATAATTGCAAATATTTCCACATAGCCTTCTTAGTTTTTTCAGTAATGTCCTCGCAATTAAAAAGGAACTTAAAACTTACATTGGGTAAAAAATAGGTATTAGTCTCACTATCTTCTTTAAAAATATCCTCGTTTTGATAAAGAATATCAAAGAATCTTTCGGGCAAAACCTTTAAACAATGGTCAAGAACAATTTTTAATTGATCGTCAGAAACATCCTCGTCGTGCCACTTAGACCAAAGATATGAATAATCAGGAAAAGTAGTAGATAAATCTTTAGTAAAGTCAGCTAAGAGGGAACGAAAGTTTGCGGGTACTTGTGTCTCCATTGAAATATAATAAACAACTATATATTTTTTATCTCATTTAGAACATAATATAATTTATTTATGTGTTTTATGTGTTTTGTTTCTATGTATTCGCGATAGTCTTGATTTGCCAACACATTTTTGATATTTTTTCGCTGACATGCAAAAAGGACATTGGCAATCTAATTGTTTCTCATAACTAGTTTTTATGCGTAAACATTTTTTTATTGTTCCACGTTTGCATATTTTTTTTTTCATATTGTCACAATATATTCTTATAATATATAAATATATTATATATGCCTTTAACAGTTGATGAATTATCACCCAGTAATCACATATTATCTCAGTTACAAGTTTGGATGCTTACAAATAACCAGGCTGCTTGTATTGAATTACTTAAAAATTTAGAGAAATTTGTTTACAATAAAAATGCTTTCAACGACAATAAAATGAATTTACTAATATTTGCATGCCAAGAAGGATTAACCGAATTAGCGCTTTATGTCATACGTAAAGAAAAAACAAATTTAGAAACAACCGAAAGTACTTCTAGGGCTACTGCTTTAATGTGGGCTTGTTCTGAAGGATTAACTGAAGTTGTTAAAGAATTATTAAAATATAAATGTGCCGCAGGTTATGCGAATGAACGTGGTGATACGGCTTTAATTTTTGCTGCTGATAAATACAATATTGATATTGTATACAAACTTATTAGTTATTCAATTGATACTAAAATAAATATCAATGAATTTCAAATTAATAATGTAAATGAAACTGCACTAGATTATTTATTAACAGATGACTATAAAGAACACATAAATAAAACTACATATATTAAATCTGTAAATTGGTTAATAAACAAATACCAAGAAACAGACCCCAGTAGTGAGGTATTACAACGTAATATTGATAGAATATGTGCAGACCCCGAATTAAAAAAGAAACTTAAGATAAATTGTGCTAGACCAAGACAAGCTGAAGCATTTGTTGGTGTAGAAGTAGGAAAAAAATTAGGCTCACCAAAAACAAGAGGACAAAAAGCTAGTACTGGTAGCAAAAGAACAACTGCCAAAAATGCGAGGTCAATTGTTGCTGCCAAGGCTATTCCATTAGCATTGGCTGTAAGAGAACCAGGTGAAGATACTGGATTTAACGTAGATTTATCTGATGATGAAGGAGAACTATTATCACCACGACGTTAATTAGGGGAACCTCTGGGTTCCTACGGAGTCCCTTACCGATTTGTATCATAAATTTTGATTATTTACTTTGTAGCCAAAAAACATAAATAAATCATTGAATAAACCATAGGATAAATGGTTTCGTTTGCAGTGTATTTAATAATTTCCTTAGAATAATTAAATTGTTTTATCTTTTTTAGATTATAAAACAATGGGCTAATTAGCATCATAAAGAAAGCACCAGTTCTGAAATTACCAATATATGTAATATTTATAACACTCCATAAAATATTAAAAACCGCAATATTGTTAGCAAAATTTAAAGCAAACTCTTTCCCAAACAATACAGGAATAGTATATATTTTATTTTCTTTATCACCATCCATATCACATATATCCATTAAAATTTCTATACCCAATGAGCCAAAAAAAACTAATTGATGTGCAATAGACAAAATTATTGTGTTTTTATTTATTAAACTATCTGGCATTGCTGTTAATCCAGAAAATACTATGCAAAATGATATAAGCCCAGCACAAGATAAATTCTTAATAAACGGTATTTTCTTTAATAACGGCGTGTAAATCACGCTAACAAAATTAGCTACATGGGTAATAATACGCATGTCTCTATTTATATATTTGAAATTCAAATATTCAGATAACGCAAACAATAATGCGCTTATCTTAACTGCAGTTCCTGCGCGTATTTCGCCATTTACCAATGGCCTATCCATTTTATTTTTAATATCCACACCAATGTCAAAGATATCGTTCACAATCATACTATTACACATTACTAGTAGGGTGATAACATTAGAAATTAAAAACGATTTATTGTTTATTAGTGAATTGAATGATGGATTAACAATAAATCCACTAGTTGCGCCAAGAAAAATAGTAGGGACAATATTTTCGGGTCTTATTAACTTAATTATACTATGCGTTTTTGTTTTTACTTTTTCATAACTAGGATAATTATCTATCATTTCAAATGTTTTTAGTGGCTGTAAACGAACACTACGAGTAGGAAACCTTAGAGCATTGATACAATATAAAAATGGTAATAAAAAATAAGCAATTTTCATATACGCAATAACATATATTGTCTTTATTTATTTTGTTATTATAATTATGGGTTTCTACCACTCATTGTTCGCATCGTATTCAAAACATCGGGTGTAGCATAACAAGTAGTGTTTGACTCTGATGGTATATAGGCATTAATCTCATCTTCGGGTAGAAACTCATCATCTCCAAATAGATTTTTAAACACAGTAACAGGAGGCTTAAAGAATCCAGTTTCGTCATATTTCTTAAAAGGGTCGTCGTTCAATTCATCCCCCAGTTGAAGAGATAGTTCATTATAAACAGGTTCTTCTGCTAGAGACACATGTCTAAGTGGAGCCGTATTCGTTCTCTGAAGTCTGGGCCGAGGAGTTAATGGGATATTACTATCAAACGCATTTTGTCTAGGAATCACTGTAATGTCAAAATCGTCTGATTGTTGACTTGAACTAGTATTATAGGTACGTTGTCTACCCTGTGTAGCCTGTCTAGCCAAAGCAAATACTCTGCCGTGCTGCTTTCCTAACGTGCGATAAGTAATAACAATATCATCGCACAACATCTTCAAAAGTCCATCATCAAATAATTGGTTCAAACGCATATACTTGCGAATTGTGCGAAATGCTTCACGCAACTCATTTTTAAGAGATAACTTCGTAATCATTTCATTGTTTTTAGCCCTGTATAACAGTTCTTGAACCTTTTGTCGGAACGCATACTTTGTAAGGTCAGACATCATTACCTCTCCAGTCTCAATATTTTGAAGGTCAGGCATAGACATTGCGGTTTCAAGCAATTTAAAATCGCTGTCAAACTCTAGTATATCGGATATCTCAGGAACAGATGCCAAATTGCCACTAATATGAACATTCACATTGTAAGGTTCACTCGTCTTAATATGATAAACTTTTTCTGCTTCTCCGATAATAATATCTTCATAGAGACACTGGGCCCATTCATTTTTCTGCCAATCATAGAGTTGACCATTCTCAATATTAATCTCTACATTGCGAATCGCAGGATAGATAAACTTATGAACCGTCTCGCCATAAACGAGTGAAGTGTTTTCCATATTATCAACAAATTGATATTCTGCGTTTTTCTTCTCGGCCATTTTACTGAGCAAATCTACATTATGATGCAGTCCAAATCCAATGAATATGTTGCTGAATGATTCGTTTACAAGACCAACCAAAACAGGGAACGACATTATTCCTGTGGTTGGTTCACCATCCGTCATAAATACATGTGCTAATTGATGTTCAGGATTTCCCTCTGCGTACTTAATGAGCTCCTCGTTCGCCTTGTTCATTGCCAGACCAATATCGGTTGACTCACCGCACTCAATTTTCTTTATTGTATTGTTTATTTCTTCAAGGTTATCTGACGAAATTTTTACACACTTTACCAGCTCATCAACAGTTATATTGAATGTATTAACTTGAACAAATATATCGGTATCCAATGTAGCCAAATACTTCATCATGCTAACAAATGTCTCAATAACATAGTGCATCTTGCTATGACCGCTTTTGTCTTGCTCGTTCATGGAGCCAGTTTTATCAATTGTGAACTTTATCAATGTTGGAGTCTTTACCAACCTGGTCTTTAATGTCTTTAAGTTAAGAATGCCAAAATATTCATCTTCACCAATATCTATTAGTGGTAAAGATGCTTTATTAGAATGAATTAAAACCTCTGCATTAGAAATCGTGGTCGTCGCCATTTTGCCTGTTCCTTTTTAAATAATCCAACGTTAATACCTTTGTTTTCAATTTTTCATTCAACACTTATCCAGTTTTCACGAATCACATTTTCAACACTTTCTAACGCCCCCTCTACCCAGCCTTGTTTCATACTAACCATCTCGCCTACTACACAAATATTTTCAGCAGGTCTTTGTGCATGGTTGCAAAAGTCCTTACGATTTTTAAAATCACCTCGCAATGGCGTATAATAATGAGTGCCTATAGTCCAGTAAAAATCCACAATATCTTCTAATTCTAATGAATTTTTGGGTATATCCAAAGCCTCTTCTAATAATCTACATAGTTTATTTCTATTTTTAACAGTATTAGATTTGTATTGACCCAAAAATTTAGCACCATCGTTATCTGTATAAGCAATCATATAAATTCCCTTTTCTGTATTCATTGGTATTATTTTATGAATAGGGCCTGGAACAACAGTTGTTGTAGAACATTTATCCTCCATTATACGTATGGAATCCTTTGAAAATTTACCATAAATACGTAAAAAATGCTGTCCCTTTATTTGATTATAAATAAATTTGTTATCTAATAGTTTCATAACACTATCAACAGTTGTTGCCATAATAACTTTTTTACATAAGAAACTTGCGTTTTTATTACATATTATTTCGTATGAATTCCCATATTCAGTAAGCTGTTTTATGTCTTTCACATAACATGACTTATGAATGTTTTTAGAGCCTACGTGAAATGCCAGTTTTTCAACTAATTCGTTCCATGAAAAAGCATAACCTGGCCAATTGGTATAATTATCATCAAACCCATAATGGTGTAAGGTATCATATGCACTTTCATTCTCATAATCCGTATAACCTGCACAAACTATAAAGTATTCATATGCGTTCTTTTGATATTGCCCATCTAATTTAGGACGTGCATATTGTTTAAAAGTTTTCATCTTATCTTTTTCATGATCGTAGGACTTTTTTAAATAAAGAAACATATCTTTTACTTTACAACTACTTCCAATAAGCGAAGAATATTGCGACTCAGCAATAAATTCATGAAAAGGTATTTTTAATTCTTTCACCAATTCCATTAACAGTTTATCCTTCTTTTTACGCCCTACACCTGCACCAATCGGTATTGATTCTCCATGAAAATTTACATCACCCGCTCTACCACCTAGGTGGTCATTACCTTCTAGGACCACGAATTTTTTAGTAGGGTACATTTTTCTAATTTTGTAAGCAGAATATAACCCTGCAATACCTCCACCAATAATAACAATATCTATCATTTACTAAAATATACTAATAAATTATTTCTATGTAAATAATTTCTTTTATTTTTATAAAATGGATCATATATTGGAATTGGATAATAACGAAATAGATTCATTGATAAATTTCGCAAGTATTCTTGATTTTGGTGAGCTTCAAGTTCATTTCAGTGAATCAGAAGCTACTGAAATATTCTGCGATAGGTGTAAAAAGTTGGCAAGATGTTTACCTCAGCGCATTATAGATAAATTAATGCATTTTAAAAAGTATGGGTCAGAAACAGGGTTTCTATTAATAAGAACATTGCCCATATATAATGTTCCAGAAACACCTACAGGAAATAATTATAAGGTTGGAGAGAAAACCACCCTTGCTAGAATACAAAGCATGTTAATGCACATAATTGGTGACATTATTGCATATGAGGCAGAAGGATATGGCAGAATATTTCAAGATATTGTTCCTATTCAAAGCATGGCTACAATACAGACAAGCTTAGGTAGCAATACTGAATTAGAAATACATACAGAACAAGCATTTTCTAAATTGCGCCCAGATATACTTAGTTTAGCATGTTTACGCGGAGACTATTCTGCATATACGTATATTTTGCCTGTTCAAAAGATAATTGATATTTTGAGCACCGAAGAAATAGAACTATTACATAAACCTCTCTGGGAAACTGGTGTGGATTTGTCTTTCAAATTGAATGGGCACGAATTTATAGAAGGAGACGTTCGTGGTCCTATGCCAATACTCAATAATGGAAATCTTGTATTTGACCAAGATTTAATGAGCGGTATTACAGAAGAAGCTGAACAACTCATCCATAAAATAGTAAATATTTATTATAAACACCGTATTGAACATAATCTGCAACCAGGTGAAATTATTTTAATAGATAATAATCGTGCAGTTCATGGCCGTTCACCCTTTTTTCCAAAATTTGATGGGAATGACCGTTTTTTAATACGTTGTTTTTCTACATTTGATTATGAAAAAAGCATTTATGCAAGAAACGAATCATGTAGAGTCATCTCCGCCATATATAGTTAAAAATATGCCAATACCCCCACTAAATAAAAATAGAGAAAACAGCATAAACGCTAAACATATTATTGTAAAAATACAACCTATAATATTTTTTAAAGCCATACAATTATAACCACTATCTGGTATATCATCTATTAAAACAGCATCAACAAAATCAACATCTGTTGCTAATGCGTCGTTTATGTAAACAGTATTATCGTAAATAGGATTCACAGTTATTGCATGTTCTATTGTTGTATTTTGGTCCATTCATTAATCATATAAACGGCTATAATTTTTAATTGGTTTATAGATTTAGTAATAAGTGATAAATTTTCTAATTCTATTATAAGAATGTCTATTAACCACGCTTTCCACATAGAAAAATTAAGGACAGATTTTGAAAATATTATTACGTTAAAAAAGGAAATTGCTAAAATAAAATCAATCGTTAGTGAGAAACTATCACAATTAAAGATTCAATACAATGAACTAGTGAAAACCAATAGTAAGAAAATATTCCTATTTTGTTTGGATTCCTTTTATTTTCAATACAAAACATTCGCAATGGAACTAGAACATATTGACCGTTTCCGCTCTCTCATGAATAATAGAATGTATTGCGATTATTATAAACTATACA
>Ga0114975_10000785_pt1 | contig 23308 bp, 28 predicted proteins | sample S_130626_EF_Meta_FD_87031 | JGI IMG/M metagenome (GOLD analysis project Ga0114975, IMG submission 87031) | Freshwater microbial communities from Lake Simoncouche, Canada to study carbon cycling - S_130626_EF_MetaG | ecosystem: Environmental > Aquatic > Freshwater > Lake | place: Lake...
CGTGGAGGTGCCCGTGGAGGCGCCCGTGGAGGTGCCCGTGGAGGTGCCCGTGGAGGCGCCCGTGGAGGTACCCGCAGAGGTTCTCTCGGCTTAAAAAGTAGCACGGTGTATATATTAGAATGCAAATCTTCGTAAAGACGCTCACGGGCAAAACAATCACACTCGAGGTTGAATCCAGTGATTCAATCGCCAATGTGAAGGCTAAGATTCAAGACAAGGAGGGTATTCCTCCAGATCAGCAGCGTCTCATTTTTGCAGGCAAACAGCTTGAGGATGACCGTACCATGGCGGACTATAACATTCAGAAGGAATCTACCCTGCACCTCGTATTGCGTCTTCGCGGAGGATTTTAAGTGTGAAAATAGTATTAATGGATGACAAAGCCGATATTTTAGATAGGCTTTCAATCCTGGAAATTAAAAAAGAAAGAATTAAAGATCCAAAAAAGTTGGAACATATAGAAAGGGAGTATCAAAAACTTGCAAAACTAACCGATGAACGAAGTGAAGAACTCAAAAATGTAAATACAATAATCTGGAATGTTGAAAATGAGATTAGGAAAAAGGAAAGACAACAATGTTTCGATGACGAATTTATTAGACTCGCCAGACTTGTGTATACATGGAATGATAAACGACATGAATTTAAGTCTAAAATTAATGATATTGAACAAAAGTCTCATGTGTCGTGCAAAACTAAAAAGCCCGAGTTACTCATAATAATTTCACCTGGTTTCGGAGACTCTGTAGTATGTAACGGACTCGTGAGAGAGTTTGTAAAAACTAGAGATGTAATTTTGGGGGTGCACAAAGTTAACATGTTCAATACCCCATATATGTTTAGGGATCTTACAAATATTCAGTATGTTATCGCAAACCAAGAGTCTTCAGAAAAAGAGTTGGTTCAAATTGGAAAAAATGCCAAATGTGAAACATTAATTTTAGGTTATATGAAAACGCCTCATTTATGTTTTCAACTTCCTTATAGGAAAAATTGGGTACGGGAACTATATGAGGACGCAAATTTGGATCCTAATCTCATGTTTGACAATTTTTATGTTCTCAGGGATGAAGAGCGCGAGGAGGAATTTTATCAAAAGGTGATAAAATACCTAGGAACAACAGAATATATAGTTGTTCAAGATGCACCAGCTGCAGGTAAAATAGATCGTAAAAAAATTCCAGAAACTACGAAACAATTCTGCATAAGTAAAGGATATAGCCCCGTTGAGAGTTCTTGTATTTTTGATTATAGATTAGTAATTGAAAGGTCGCAAGCTTATCACGGAACAAATTCAGGTTTTTCATGGGTCGTAGAAATGTGCAAAATAAATGTACCGAAAAAGTATCTTCATATATATCCACCATTTAACAGAGTAGATAATGATACTTATCCTTATGGGTACTACCGCACAGACTGGACTGTGTTTCGTTGAGTCATAAATTTTATTTGTAGTGGATAATGAGTAATATCAAACATATACAAGATAAGGTGTTATTTTTCGGTTTGCCTAAATGCGGTCTTGAGAGTATAGATAATTTTTGTAAAATAAATGAATTAAAGGCTATAGATATCAGTTCGGTATATTTTTCATCAAAAAATATTGAAGATTATAGAAAATTATTTCCAAAATATATATTTTTCATTATTGTTAGAAATCCTTGGCACAGAATAGTTAGCATGTATTTTTACTGGATAAGAAGCTATGAAACTAATAATATGTTTAAAATTGCACTTAATTTAGATAAAATACCAACATTTACTGAATTTATTAAACTTCTTCCAAATATAAAATCACCGGGATGGGGTCTATCAACCCATTTTACGATATTCAACGCCAAAGCAGAAGATTTTGACATTGTAATTAAACTTGAAGAGATAGATGAGAAATTTAAACAGATACAAGACATCTTAGGAACAAAAATACCATTGCCACATAGAAATAAAGGAGACTATGAAGGTTCTTATCAACAATATTACACAGATGAAACACGAGATCTCGTAGCCGGGTATTTCAAGTATGAAATTGATACGTTTGGATACACATTTTAATTTCTTTACATAAATTAATGGGACTGTGTCCAAAGAGTTTTGGTCCTTACTTCTGGGGTGCATTTCACCTTGCATGTCTTGCAGCTGTTGATAAAGCAGCTCTCAAGACATTCATCGAGACATACCAGATGGTCCTCCCCTGTTTCGGGTGCCGTCTTCACTTTTCCCAGTTACTCGCTGAGAAACCCATCCCAGATGTGGATCAGTTCAGATGGTCAGTCGATATTCACAATATCGTGAATGAACGCCTCGGGAAACCAATAGTGACTTACGAGGATGCACTCAAACACTGGTTATCAGGGTGTGAACCCGAGGCTCCAAAACCACTGTTCGACAATACGACGATTATTCTCATGATTCTCATGTCAGCCCTTATATTTGCAATTTTGTTTAAAAATTATCGCAAGTAAAGTTATATGAGTGCTGCGGAAGGTTCAGGCTCTACTATGACCCCAGGACCTACCCCAACCCCGACACCAACACCGGTTCCTGCCCCAGAACCCGTTATGGAATCCACACATGAAACTCCGCATTCGGAAAACCTTGGAATGACTGTAGGACTTCCTATATCGGCATGTATGCTCTTGATTTTTAGCGCTTTGATCAATTCAAAACTTCGGAACAGTCCAGTTACTGCTATTCAAACAAAGGCTGCGGGTTTGTTTGAGAAATTCGCTATCGGTGGTAAGGGCGGTCTTATTCTCGGACTTATTGTACTTGCTTTAATTAATGGTCACTCGTCATATGTAAGAGATCATCCTAAGCAATTTATGCAGGACAGTTTTGCAGTCGCAGGGTTTGGTGCAATTGCAGCCGGTTGGCTTACATTTACACGTGGTCGCTCTGATTTATTTATGAACCACTTTGTGTTTGCCCTGATGCTCTTTTTCTTGTATCACGTGTGCCGTGAATTTGCCGGATATTTCACTGTTTTCGGAAATGATAAAATGTCTGATCAGGAAAAGAACCAACAGAACGTCTTAGGTTTACCAATTGTCATCGTCGGATTAATAGGCTTCGTAATTGCTATTGGCTTGGCAGTTGTTGCACACGTTTCACCAGATTTTTCGACGGGTATTTTACAAACATTTGCAGGAACCCCCGCTGCTCTCATAATCGAAACAATTGTATTCGTGATGATCGTCACAATTGGTGAATTGATTGTAGCGAAGAACAAACAGGAACCACTTGCAGCAGCAGCTGGAATGAGCGTAGCTTTATTCACATTTGCCCATTTGGTTCTGCAAGGTGGTGGATTCTATGAACATTTGTATTCAGCACCTCCCCCCTGTATCAGCTAAAGAGACAAGTCGTAATTTCACAAACGATGAGCTATGAACGGCTCACACACGTTGAGCATATTCTCAAGCGTCCCGACACTTATGTCGGATCCCTCGCTCCCGAATCTTCCTCCTATTGGATTCGAGACGGGGACAATTTCAAGCTTTCTGAGCTTTCTGTTTCACCTGGGTTGGTGAAAATATTCGACGAGGTTCTGGTCAACGCCATCGACCAGTACTCGATGCACCCCAAAAAGGTGAACAAGATTGAAGTCGTGACGGGCAAGGACTTTGTTTTTGTCCGAAACTACGGCGTATCTATCCCAATCAAGAAGCACGAGACTGAAAAGGGAACGGACGGAAAGCCCATCTGGATCCCCGAACTCATCTTTGGGCACCTTTTGACCAGTTCCAATTATAATGACGACGAGCAACGCGTGACAGGTGGTCGCAACGGGTACGGTGCCAAGTTGACCAACGTGTTCAGTTTGAAATTTAATATCAAAATTAGTGATGGTAAGAAGATTTACATGCAAACTTGGACCGACAATATGAGCAAGGTTGAGCCGCCAGACATCGTCACCTCTCCAGACAAAATCTGCCCGTATGTGTCCATCACTTTTTATCCAGACTGGAAGCGCTTCGGTGGTCCGGGTGACTTTGCCAAGCTCGTGGAGAAACGCACATGGGACGCGGCTATGTGGTGCTCCAAGGCTCAGGTATATTTCAACCGGGAATTGCTCAAGACTCCCAGCCTCGAAGACTATGCCAAGATGCATGGTCTCGCGAATGTATCCAAGATGCACACCGACAACTTTGACGTGGTCATAGGACACTCTCAGTCCGGTGCTTTCCAGCAGGTCAGCTTTGTGAATGGCATCTCCACCACCAAGGGTGGAACTCACGTCGATAAGATTACCAAGTTAATTTGCGACGAAATTGCTAAAGACAAGCGATGCTCGACGCTTAAACCAGCCCAAATCAAGTCGTCACTCTTTGTGTTTGTGCGAGCCGTCATAGTCAACCCCACATTTAGCAGTCAGACCAAGGCTGAGTGTACTTCAAAAATTACTGAGACCATTGATTTTAAACCAAAATTCATCAAGGATGTCCTGGCGACGGGTGTCTTGGAGGATCTCCTGTCCAAGGGACTCTCCCAAGTCGACAAAGAGCTCAAGAAGACAGACGGGTCCAAGAAGGCGCGCATTTCGGGAATTCCTAAGCTCGATGATGCTAACTGGGCTGGAACTCACAGGTCTCATGAGTGCACGCTTATTATTACCGAGGGTGACTCGGCGAAAGCTCTTGCCATTGCTGGTCTGAGCGTTGTAGGACGCAATGCTTTCGGCGTATTCCCACTGCGGGGTAAGCCGCGAAATGTTCGAGATGCTTCTGTAAAACAAGTGACTGATAATGAGGAATTCTCCAACATGAAGAAGATCCTTGGGCTCCAACATGGTAAGGTCTATAATTCTCTGAGAGAATTGCGGTACGGGCGTCTCATGATTATGACAGATGCCGATTTGGATGGGTCACACATCAAGGGTCTGGTCCTCAACATGTTCCACGTGTACTGGCCGAAACTCATCGAGTTGGGTTTTGTGGTGTCTATGGTTACCCCAGTTATCAAGGCGGGGAAAACCTGGTACTTTACGGAAGAGGCTTTCAGGACTGCGCACCAGGGTCAGTCAGCTCCGCCGGCTGGAACAAAGTACTACAAGGGTCTGGGAACCTCCACGAGCGCAGAAGCCAAGGAGTATTTCAAGCAAATTGACCGCCTCACGGTCGCTTTCAGTTCGGATGCACGCGTTGACGAGTCTATGCGTCTTGCGTTTGCCAAGGCTCTTGCAGATGACCGCAAGGAGTGGCTGACGAAGCACATGGCGTCTCCACCTAAGGAGATTCCATATGGTACAGTCAAGACTCTCTCTGTCAGTGATTTCGTTCATCGCGACCTGTCCAACTTTAGCGCCGAGGACATTAAGCGATCTATCCCACATGTTTCAGACGGTCTCAAACCTTCCCAGCGCAAGGTGATTTACGCCTGCCTTAAGAAGAACCTGACGTCTGACATGAAGGTGGCGCAGCTGGCAGGCTACGTGGCTGAACAGACGGCGTATCACCACGGCGAAGCAAGTCTCCAGGGAACAATCGTGAACCTTGCCCAGAACTTTGTGGGTGCAAATAATCTGAACCTCCTCGAACCATCTGGGCAGTTTGGAACTCGTTTGGCAGGTGGGAAGGATGCTGCGAGTTCCAGGTACATCTTCACCCGACTTGCTCCTCATACGAAAACCATTTTCGACCCTTTAGACAATTCTGTTCTAAAATATGTTGTGGATGATGGTCAGCATGTTGAACCTGAGTTTTATTCACCAGTCATCCCTATGATTCTCATCAATGGCGCCGAAGGTATCGGGACGGGCTTCAGCTGCTATGTTCCGCCGTTTGATGCAGAGGCTGTGAAGCACAATATTTTGTGTGGTCTTGAACAGGTTCCAATGGTTGCAATGAAGCCTCACTTCAAGGGATTTAAGGGCAAAATTACAAAGACAAAGGATCACACATGGGTCATGGAGGGTATCGTGGAAAAGGAGGGGAGCCAGTTGCACGTGAAGGAGCTTCCACCTGGTCGGTGGATCCAGGACTTCAAGGAGCACCTGGACGATCTGGTGGACAAGGGTACGATCCAGAAATACGAGAATCACTCGAGTGAAACGACACCCGACTTTCGCATATGGGGCGGAGAGGGTTTGGAAAACCCTATCCGGGATCTCGGTCTGACCAAGACTATTCACACGAGTAACATGTACCTCATCGGACCGAATGGAGCTGTCAAAAAGTACAATAGTCCAGAGGAGATTCTCATGGAATATATGGAGATTCGGATCGGCACGTACAAGAAACGCAAGGCGCACCTCCTCAAGCAGCTGGATTCTGAGATTCAGTGGTTGAGTGAAAAGGCGAGATTCATAGGGTTCGTTATCAACAAACGAGTTCAGGTGCTGAACGTACCTTTGGAAGAGATTAGGGGACAACTTCGAGCTGAAAACTTCAAAGAGGAAATTTGGTCAAAGCTCCTTGATATCAAGACTTATCAGTATACGCGAGAGGAGGTTCTCAAGCTCAAGGACTTGTGTACTATGAAAAACACGGAACGCGAGCAACTCAAGGCAACAACTGTGGTCCAAATGTGGAAGAATAATCTGAGTGAGTTGTAGAGAGGATGTCAGGGATACAACGAGAATCCCAAAAAGCATTCGAAAATTTTATTCAATTGGAGCGAAGAGTTCAGACAAAAGCTTTGGACTTTTTTCAAGATTTATTTAGTAAGAAAGGCGTCTCAAAGCAGCCTACAGACCTGCAGCCTACAGACCTGCAGTCTGCATCTCCGGAAATAATTGCTCAGGCTACACAGGCTGCTATTGAAGCTACTATTCCGTTAGTAGAAGAAACTCCAGTTATTCTTTCACCAGTTGATGTGGACGGGTTTTATAAAGTAACTGGTCCTCAAGAGGTGACATTTTATGCTACTACGAACGCATTTACATCGACACAGGTGAGTGTTGGATGGACTGCCATCGGCATAACTGGAATTGTGGGTCAAATCCAAGTCACTGGGTACAGCAACGCAAGCGGAGTTCTTGATAACTATGGTTCGTACCTTTGGTCATTTACTCTTCAGACAGACACGGACCAGTCAATTGAAGGAGTGCAGTATACAACGGGAGCTATTCTTTATCCGCCGGGAAAGGTTCAATTTGTTTCCAAAAAGGTGAGTGCCCCCTTGTATGGTTACTATACAGTAAATCAAGGCGTTGTTAATTTTATTTTTTCTGTACCACCCCCGCAGGGAACAGGGAAAGGATGGATTGTGGAGAATCTTCCAGGGATAACGATGCCTCTGAGAGTCGTTTCTTATAGTCAGGGAATTAGTGATTATAACTCGGCAATTTTAGAGATTATAGATGATAGTCCCGCGCCTAAGATTGATGTCCCAGTTTATGTCAAGGGTTATCCTGCGATTATCCATGAAGCATATTACACAAACACCATTGTCCCTGGTAATTTCACGACGATATCATACGACCCCAAGGGGGTAGTAATTTTGAACCAAAATATAAAAACAGGAAACTCAGCTCCTCTCAGGGACTTGAACACTGGTATACCATGGGACCCCCCTCCTGTCCAGCTTTATATAGACAAGAAAGACCGGGGGTTTTCTCAGGGGTCTGTGCTTGCTTTATCAGCAATAGGTCCTCAGGACACGTACTTGTTGAGTAACGACTATGCCAATTCACAATTTTCATCACTTTTCAAACAATATACCAACTTTGTGATGTTCCAGCGTGTCACACCTTTTCCACCACCTAATCCCTCATATCAGGGAAATACCCTTCAAATTGAGTTGCGCCCTACAGAGCTGGGTCACTTACTTTCGAACATGTACCTTCGCGTGAAGATGCCAGCCCTGAAAGGGTATGTCTACTCTGACCATATAGGAAGAGCGCTCATCAAGCAAATTGATCTCCTGGTCAATGAAACAGTCATCGAGACTTTGTACGACGATTGGTACATTATTCGCGATCAACTTTTCTTGGACGCCGATGAACAAAATGGAGTTTTTGCAGCAGTTGATGCCCAGTCTAATATTTCCACACCCGTTATCGGAACAGGAGGTGTCATAAATTCAAACATTTTATCGAATACGATTCACACCTTTACGACGAATGGTACGTTCACAATCAACACAGCCTCACAGGTGAACCTCCTCGTGGTGGGTGGCGGCGGTGCTGGATCTAACGGTCTTTATATAACTACAAACTCTTCAAATATTTACTATAGCCCTGCGACTCCCACCACTCTCACAGTTTCCCTTTCGTCCATGCTTGGCGCAGCGGTTGGTTCAAACACGGCGATCACTTCTAGTAAGTGGTCAGCAGCACCTTCATGGTCTAATATCGCTTCAGTTTCTGCGTCGGGTGTGACTCTCAATCTCGGTACTGCTCCTACATGGGGTTCATTCTCAACAGGAACTTCCAGGATCACAGTTGGAAGTAACGTGTTTACGGGAACTTCTACAAATCTTACAACTATAAATCCTACAACTACACCAGCCATAACAGTTTCGCCTGCCGCTTCGTCGGCACTCGTTGGTTTACCAGCCACCTTCATTTCCTCAAATGTACAATTTAGTGGGACGGTTTCGGCTGCCAACTCGTCTACCATTACAATCAACCCTGTGACTGGAATTCAATGGATTATTTTACCTTCCGGTCTAAACATGACTATTTACAATGCTATGGGAGGAGGTGGTGGAGGAGTCGTAAACCAGTCTGTGTTTTTGCTCCCGGGGACGTACTCGGTGAATGTAGGAACTGGGGGAACTCAGGCAAGTCCAAACGGGACCACCTCAAGTTTCAACGGGTACATAGCTACAGGTGGGTACGGAGGTGCGTACGGCGGGGCGAGTGGGACTGCTTACACGTCAAACTCCCAGTTTATGTATTCGAGCAACACAGCCTTTGCGTCCGGTGGTGGCGCGGGTGGGCGTGCAAATGTGACAACTGGCACGGGAAGCTCTGCATTCACGACCTCGGGTACACTAGGACGTGGCGGTGTGGGAGTTTTGTATAGTAACGCGGTTTATCCGTACACGGCGTCTTACTTTGGAGGCGGCGGTGGGGGTGCCTCGAACACATCTATTACGGGAACTCTCGCAACTCCCGGTGGATCAGGTGGAGGCGGTGCCGGTTCGAGTAACGTCACTGGTTTCTCTGCACAAAATACTGCGGCAGTTAGCGGAACCGTGTACACGGGCGGTGGAGGCGGAGGCGCGTTCGGGACAACTCCCGGGAATGGCGGTTCGGGTGTCGTTGTCTTGTCGTACTCGGCATATGCAAACGTCGTCCCAAGCTCGGATATTATTACTCCACTAGAATTCTTCTTTTGCCGCAGACACTCTGCAAACAATAAGGCGCGTGAGCGACTCCGGCGCCCTTACTTCCCTCTGTGCGCCATGTGGAATCAGCGTCTCTACGTGCGCTTTACATTTCAGCAAAATACTTGGTGGTGTAATGCACCTGTAGGCAGTAAAATGGATATTTATTCACCAGACACGACAAATTTGCCGACCCTCATCACAGAAGAGATTCTCCTCAATGACGACGAGCGACTGTACTACATGAACACGCCTTTAAAGTACCTCGTACCCAAAGTTCAAAAAGAGTCAACCCTGTCCTTTTCGGGCAACAATCCTCAACTCGAGTTGACTGCAAATTTCCCTGTTCAAACATTGGCATGGTTTTTTAGAAATAAGAATTATGAGGATGTGAGCGATGGGCGTTATTCAGACTCGCGGTACAGTTATGGTTATACAACACAGTACATTGCTACTGGTCTTCAGCTTCAGTTCCCCTCAGGCAATTCCAATTTTGTTGATGTGATTAGTACAGCAAAAATCACGTTGAATAACGTTGATATTCTCAGTACTTTCCAGGGGTCTCTTTATTACTCGTTCAAACAACCACTTGAACACGGGTTGTCTATACCATCTAAAAACATCTATACATACTCGTTTGGGCTCACTCCAAAAGAGTACAATCAGGGAGGGTATCTTAATTTTTCAAAGTTAAATTCACAAACAACTAATCTTTCACTCACATTCAAACCTCAATATACAGCGCAAATTACGCAGGGATACAATTTGTATCTGTTTTATTATGGGTACAATCTTCTGCAATTTCAGGGTGGTTTCGCAACAACTCCTTTTCAGTAAGGATATAAGCGATGATACCATTAGAAATTGTCCATCTAATAAAATTGAGTTGGGCGACGGTTGTTGTCAGTCCCTTGAACTCTATACGCTCGGTTCGACAAAAGGGGTCGAAAAGCTTTTTACTGTACCCGTCAAGGCTCGACTTGTATGCCACGTGTACAGTAAACATCTTACCGTTTGGGGCAGTGTAGGTTACCTGCTTAGCCTTGCAATAATTGGTGACAAACCACTCGAGTTTGCGAAGAGAAATACCTTTCCGATGTTCCAAAATATCAAACAACTGTTCTTGATTTTTTGGGTCATCAAAAAAACGTTCGAGACTCGACAGCAAAAGTGTAGACTTGTTCATTATTCTAATTAGGTTCTAAAGCCTTAAGTGTTCAAGTCCGAAGGACCGACTGAAAAGTCTTTCAGACTTACTAACTTTCCCAAGGAGCTTTCACACGTTCAATTTGTTTCAAGACGGGTGGAGGGATCTGACTCTGGTGAAATCCGCAGTACCCATTCTCCTTTGGCTGTTTCATACAGCGTTTCTTACTCTTGAGAATACCTTTACAGAATGTACACTCCACCTTGGCAGAGTCTTTCATGAGTTGTTCAACTGGAATATCATACGTCTTGGAAACAAACTCGAGGGCACTTACGAGTCTGAGATTGACCCGGCGAGACACCTCCTCCTCGATCAAGTCGAGAATCTGTTGTTCCATCTTACTATCTATACTGTTGAAACTTTTAAGACCAGTTGCACGGCGACTGTGATTCTTTTTTACGGAACAGTTCAGGGAGCTCCGCTCCCGTCGGACTAAAGTCCTCCTGCGGAACTGACTTTTAACCCGAAACGGGTGAGGAATGCTTTGCGCGCCTCCATCTCAGATGTGCTTGTTGCTTTGACCATGAATTTCTTGTCAAAAATCTGGTCAGCACTCACCAACGGTTCCAAAAGATCCTGAACTGGTTTTTTGAATTGGTTACTAAAATAATAGTCGTAATCGATTGGTATTCCCTTTTCACGGACCCATGCGGGGTCCTCCGCCTTTTCGTACATTTTACCTGACCCTTTGATAATCACAAAGGGGACCCTGTCGCCTTGCTGAGGCTCCGAACCTGGTGCACGCGCCCTCGTAGCATTTCGTACTTGAACATGAGGTAGTGGAACTGCATTAGAAACCTTTTTTAGTTGTTGCGAAAATGGAACGTTTTTCAATAGTATTTTTTCAATAATCGCCTCGTGCTGAAGTTTATATTCACACGTTTTAAGAAGATTAAGTAAACTCTGCTTTTCATCTCCTGAAACAAACTTCATACCTTGTGTTACAGCGTCACGCTCACTAGGACCTATTGTAATTTTATATCCATCAGCGAGTTGCTTACTCATCAAGAGCTTTTCCATAGGCACCTTGCCATTCATGAGGTCCCGGGCAGCTTCCCGTGCTGACTCAATCACAGGGCGTGGATCGCTCGACTCAAGAACCATTCCCAGAAGCTTCTTGAGCGTCTCGCGAACGAAAGGACAACTGTCGCGTCTGACCACCTGCAAACCCTTGACGTCAATCTTTTTGAAGGCGATGGCACCCGCCTTGTTTTTCTCATACATCTTGGCTGCATACCGCTTTTTCGAATACAGAAAGTACGGGCAATATACCTTTTCGAGTTCGAGATCGTTTGGCGCCTTGAAAAGTTTCGTACACTGTTCGGCAGCTTGTTCGCCCAGTTGCCACGAGTAATCGATCGCCTCTTGACCCTTGCGTCCCTGAACATCAAACTCGACCATTACTGAGTCAGTGTCCCCGTACCGCACCTTGGCACCCTGAAAGTGTTCCTCGACATAATTCTTAGTCTCCTCAATCATTTGTCGTCCGCGCATAGTAACCGTGGATGCGATGGCGACGCACGGAAGCATGCCCTTAGAAGCCCCGGTAAACCCATATATTGAGTTCATACTAATTTTGTAAGCAAGTTGTTGACCATTATAAACCGCCTCCATAGACGTCCCTTCTGCCGTAGCCATCAGTTTCTTCGCTTTTTTGCGAAACGCCTTGAGGTCCATCAAGATGACGGGCAGGAGTGAAGGTGCCGGCGCCTGCGCAAACCTGTGCGGTCCAAACTGCTCATACGTCACTCCTGGAAGGTTATCGTACTTGGGGTCCATGACGAGCGTCGAGTAGCACAGATTCTCAGCGCACATGATGCTTGGATACAGCGATGCGAAATCAAGTGCTGTAATAGGTCCATAGTACGCACCCGTCTGCGCCTCGAGCACCGTCGCGCCTTCGTACCCATCAGCCCCAGGACCTCCTGAACCGTACTTGAATGTCGGGATAACAAAGTTAAGTTCTCGAGCTTTCTTTGCCATTTGAGAAAACACCTTAATTTGCTGTCCGCGCTCACTCAAGTATGCCAAGGGAACCCAACACGCCTTTGCCATCTCAACCTGGTTCTGAATCTGACAAAGCTTTTCCATGAGTGCGTGTGGCAACTCAGTATCCTTGATACAGTAATCAGCCACCTCCCCCAGTTTATCAGCATTACCCTCGGCAAAGCGCGCAAACATCTCCTTGGGAGGCATATCCAGCTTTTGATCTTTCAGAAAGTGTTTGGACACGTTATTCAAAGAGTAACTCTCAAGTTTGTGCTCACGCTTCACATCCTGAAACAGGTCAAACACGTACCGACCTTTCATGGGAACCATCTTGAGCATGTTGTTCCCGAGCGCGCTCGAACTCAGATTCTTTTCGACAAGTTCAACAGTCTCTCCCCGGACCCGACCCCATACGGGCGCGAGCCCACAGTGAATCGTCGCCCGAACTAACAGATATTCCAAATCGAACCCAAAGATGTTCCATCCTGTAATAATGTCTGGATCTATCTTTGCGAGATGCTTCTGAAAAGCTTGCAAAAGTTCCTTTTCAGTTGCAAACCAGTCAAACCCTGCCGTTTCCTTGAGACACAGACACTTGCGGTCGAGATATCCCTCCTTCCCAAACTCCTTTGTGGTCATAGCAATCTGGAAAACAACATCCTTAGGATTCTGGGGATCTGGGAAAGCTCCCGTACTCGAATAACACTCGATATCGAACGACATGATTCGTAGAGGTGCCAGGTCGTCCCTCTGAATAGGCTTGATATAGTGCCAATCGGGTGCCCAGAGGTTAATCTCACACAGAGTCTCTGAATCAGGTTCGCAAATTCCCGGATCTATCCAGCCGGTCGAGGAACACCCCGACACGTGCATAAATCGTAAGACCGGGTCTATGTTCGACTCGTAAACTCGCGCGCCTGCAAGTTCGGGAAACTTGTTATTTTCGATGCACCACGCACAGTTTCTGATTGCTTTGTGCGTCTTGAATTCCATTTTTAGGAACCGTGAAAGTTCGCCATTCTGGAACCCCCACAGATCCTTTGCATTTTGAACTTGACACGATACGAGTCCGCGCCAAAACAGACTCTTCACGGTGTCTCTCGGTGCATCCGTACGAATGTAACAATACGGGTTAAACTTTGTTCCAAGAGAGACTGATTTTCCATCTTCAGAACGACCAAAGATACGGAGAGTATATTGGTCGTCCTGGTCTTGTCCGCTCCAGGCAACCGCCTGAAACGGGACCATTCCGTTATTTTTAATACTATTTTATCCCTTAACTAAATACCCGTCGCCCCAAAACCACTGGCTCCACGCTGAGTATTCAGAGGTGTGTTCTCGGTCGGAATCTCAACCACCTCCACCTCTGTGAAATTCTCGAGGATGAGCTGAGCGATCCGGTACCCTGGGCGAATCACAAAGGGCTGCTGAGAGTCAAGGTTCTGAAGAACCACCTTGATCTCACCCTGATAATCTGGATCGATCACGCCTGCCAGTGTGTCCAGACCGTGCTTCACGGCGAGTCCAGAGCGAGGTGCAATACGTCCATAAGTTCCTGGCGGGAGCTGAACTGAGATGCCGGTGGAGACAACCACACGGCGACCTGGTAGAACGACATAGTTGTCAGTGCTGAAAAGGTCGTAGCCAGCAGCACCCGGAGTCGCGCGGACTGGAAGTTGAGCATTTGGATTAAGCTTGATAATATTGAGCGCCATTGTAATTTTACCACGTGACATGGCTTTAACACGGTGGAACGAGTTAGAGAAATGAACTGTATAATAAGAAATGGCATTCAAGTCTCTACTCCTGGATATTGACGGTGTTATCGTGCGTGACAAGTTGCTCTTGTCTCACGTAAAAGAGAATTGCGTCAACTATGTTGCTTCAAAGTTGCCAGAGTCTAAGAATCCACGTGAAACAAATAGGCAGCTATACCTTTCTCACGGACACACGGCTCGCGGTCTGAATATGGTTTTTAAAATTGATACGAGTGATTTTAACGAAAAGGTTTACGACAAGCGCCTCATGGATCACTTGGCTGAGGTCATATACGGAACCGAGTTCCAGGAGGAGGCGAAGGAGATTCACGAATTGACGCAGAACGGCTGGAAGGTGACGCTCTTCACAAATTCTCCGATGGAATGGGCAGGACAAGTTGCTCGTGCGATCGGTGATGAGGTGTTTGTTGCGTGTCCCGGGGACTTTATGAAACCCGAGGTACCCATGTATACTCAGTTCCCTAATCATCATACTCACATTTATGTCGATGATTCTCTTAAAAATATAGGAACAGCTCGTTGGTTGCCAAATTGGCAGTGTGTTTATTTCAACGAGGGTGAAAAGGAACCTCGTCTGTGGTGTCCTCAAGTGGACAATATGTGGGAACTTTTGCTGTACATCAACTCAGTCGACCAGTGGATCGAGGATAATCATCTCAATTAGAATTATATACTTAGAAAAATTGCGCGTAAAATAATTAAATGGCTGAGCTCAATGTTGATATTCTTGAGCTCATCCAAAAGCGTATGGTCCAGGGGCGTGCAACTTATGGGCACGGTCTAAAGGAGGATTCGGGATACGATTGGGTCAAAGAGGCGCTCGAGGAGGCGCTCGATCTTTCAATTTATCTTTCGGCGCGTCTCGTGGAGCTTCAGCGTCGCGAGGCGCGCAAAGTATGGGGCGACGCCATGACTGACGAGGAACTCAAGAAATGGGTCGAAATGAAAAACACATATAAACCAGGTACAGATGATCCCTCAATTCCCAAGGGCGCGACAGTCACGCGTGAGTGTTGTCCAAAGTGTGATAATATAATCGTCGGAAAGACGGATACAGGAAGTATACAATGTTCACGCTGTACCTATGAGTGGTGGGCTTAGTGCCATTTTAACATCGATCTCTTCCAAATATCCGCCATGAGCTCACGCTCAGGTGAATTTGGTGGAAGTTTGTTATAAATTCTGGAAAATTCACTTTGCAGGTACCACGCTGTCGTTGCATCGTCTTTCTCAATCAGACGTTCCATGATTTCAATCATATCTTTGGCTTCGTAATCCATTTGGTAATCAACGCGTCGTGTTTTTAACACGTGCGCCCATTGAGAGCACTTAACTTCACAAATAAAATTAAATGTATCCTTGGGATATAGGAACACATCAACCAGCACTTGAAAGTGTAAAGTATGCTTTTTCGGGTTCAGTGTTAGATGTTGGTTCAGGACTTTGTAATAATTCTATATGGATATCCAGTTTACCAGATGTGACGAGTGTCACATGTGTAGAACAATCACCTGACTCAATAAAAGAAGCAACTAAGAAAGTAAGTTCCAAAATTTCCATCATACTAGGCGACATACATAAACTTGCAAATTCTATAGGAAGTTTTGATACATTATTGGACTCGGCATTTTTTCATTGTATAAATGAAAACAAACAAAAACAATATTTAGAAGTTATTACACCATGTATAAAAATTGGAGGAAGATATGTCATGTTAGTTTCCAGTGATACTAACCCAGACCCATGGGAACCGCCACTACCACAACGGATCAACGCAGACTATGTATCTAAAATGTGGTCTTCTATGGGGTGGAATATAGAATTTATATCAACAGATAAATCCTATAACCTCAAATTTAAGAATTACAACTTTATAAATGCGCTACTTATGGTTGCTACGCGCGTCCAATAAGCTCACTTAAGTTCACAAGTAAAATCAAATGACTGAGGAGTACATTCATCAGCCTATGATCAAAAAATAAGGCGTCCAGTTTCGCCGTAAATAATACAGACCAATAGTAGATGCAGTGCCTTTGCAATCAAGACTTGCTTTACGTCATATTGCCGTACTTCAACTTTTGCGAATTCAAAAAACGTAAACAACTGTTTATTGAATTTGTAAATAGAATTAAAAATACCCCAGGAATCAGGATCGTCGTTGCCGAGTGTGGTGATTCCCTCCCTAAGCTGGGTGTTTGGAAACACCTGAAAATCAAACCAGGTGATCAGATGTGGATAAAGGAACATCTTGTCAACTTAGCTGCTCATGAGTTACCTAGAAACTGGAAGTACATAGCGTGGATAGACGCTGATATTACATTTTTAAATGAAAATTGGGTAGAGGATACGATCCAGGTTCTGGAACTTGCAAACGTAGCCCAGATGTTCCACTCGGTCATAAACCTCGGACCGAATGGCGACCCTATCAAGACGGACAAAAGCTTCGGGTACATGGCGCGCGGGAGTAATACGCCTTATTTAAAGACGGACAAGTATGGCTTTTGGCACCCAGGATATGCCTGGGCGTGCACACGCAAAGCGTTTGAGGCTATGAAGGGTCTGATCGATTGGGCAATTCTTGGATCGGGTGACAGACACATGGCGTTGGCACTCATAGGGAAAATCACAGACAGCTGTCCAGGGAATGTTCACCCAAATTATAAAAATCTCTTGATCGAGTACCAAGATCGCGTGAAAAACCTTTCTTTGTCGTGGGTTCCTGGAACCATCGTACATCATTGGCACGGATCCCTAGCAAATCGCAAGTACAAAGAAAGGTGGGACATTTTAACTAAAAATTCGTTCGACCCTCTGAGTGACATGGTCATTCGGCGCGATGGGCTCTTGCAATTTTCGGATAAAGGAAAGAGACTCGCCGAACCCATATCCAGATACTTTTTGGAACGCAAGGAGGATTCCTGATAAAAATAAGACAACTCTAAATAATATGGAGGAGGAACTATTTACAGTTGTTAGGGTAAAAACCGGTGAAGAGTGTGGTGAAATAGGGTTTCCACCTGATACACGCCCGCTAAAGCGTCATAAGCCAAACCCTCTTGGCGAAGATATGTACCTCTTACCAGATGGTTCAATCAAGAAAGATGAAGATCTGATTGTGTTTTTACAGAGGACATGGAAACATAAGGCGTATACGCCAGGTACTGGGTCCATGTATCTAAAAACTCTGTCGAGTTTTACTTGCGCAAATTCTGGTCAGGGTCAAAGCGGGTAGCGTACCACGCCTTGGGTGCCTTTTTCTTGGTCACGAGGACGTACTTGTACACGCGCGCCACTGCCCACTGAGGCGCAGTGGCACCCGGGCGACTCCCACCCGTTTTCCACGCCTTGAGTCCGCGGTTATACACGGTATTGAGGGTGGATCTTGAGATGCCCGTCTGTCTGGAAATAGCATTCTTATTAAACTTGAGTCCCGGGTACGTTTTGTGAAACAGTAAGGTCCACTTGGACTTTTTGCGCGTTCCGCCTGCATTGGAGCGTCCGAGGGACAGTTTCGAGTACGGGACTTTTCTCCGTTTAAGCAGTTCCTTTTCGCGTGTGAGTTTCATAGATTTACTCAGACCCGAGAAGTACCTTTCAGGCCAGGTGAGTCTCACCTGGATGTGTCTTGGATGCCGCATCCTATTTCTTTATACTATTATTTTCAAGGTCTGGGTCCCAGACCGATGTCCTCGTTGGTTGGGACGCACCCGCTGCCAGTAGGCATGTATCCTGGAGAGCAGAATATGTCAAACTTGGCAGATGGAGCACTGGGAGCGAACAGCTTCATGAGGACGGCAAGTGCCAGGATTGTCAGAATCACAATAAAAGCAGTCTTCATTTGTATTCGCAAATATTAATTTAATAGGAAGGATCCATCAGGTGCTTGTAGAAGACGGCGTTTGCCTCCGATGCTGGGGACATCTTGGGCGAATACATCTCTGGAACCTTGGAATCGGTTGAGATGCCAGCTTCTGAAGAAGACTCGCCGATGGGCATGCACTCTGTGCCTGAAGCTGCCCAAGGTGCGTAGTAGTACCCCAGAGGGCACTTCTTGATCAGCTTGGGGGAGCGGCGAAGAACCAGGACGGCAAGGATAGCCACAAGCAGAACGATAATGACAAGGTTCATTCTTAATAAAAGAAAACAATTTTTTCGCACTCGAAAAGTGCCTTGATCTTTTTGATAAGTTTGGTATAGTCCGCCTCAAACTCTTCTTGGGAAACTTCATACTCAAATTTCGCGAGGTCGTCTGGGGTCAGGATGACCGCCTTGTCGCACCTGTGGAGCTTTTCACGGGTCGCCCTGTTTGTTGCACAGTACTCGTCAAAAGCTGCGTTAAATTCTGCACGTGTCGGGAACGTCTTGTCCTGGTACAGATTGTTGACCCATGAATCGAGTTCAGGGAACTCTCCATAACATTTTTTGAATTTTGATTCAAAATTGTCTGTCCACCCAAGCTTCACCATGTGTTTCACACGTTACACCTTTTTAATAACATGCACTTTCGATTGCTCTGGATCTTTTTCAAATCTAAATACCATATTATGTCTCGGAAAATCATAAAATGAATCAACTGGATGCCACGCAGCATGAGGAGTATCAGATTTGAATATAACTGTTCTATTGGGTTTCATTTCAATGTTCAATATTTTTCCCATTTTTTCTTTTGGAACTTTTGTCCAGTAATTCACACCTGTATGTCCGTCTATATCTTTGGTATTCATTGTTTTAAAAATTGACGTCCCACCTGAACTTTCCTCTTCTGTATTTAAATATGTAATTGCAGTGAATTCCCCTGGTCTAACTCCATCTTTGTGTATTTGTGCCCAATCAGATGTTTTTGGCTTGATTTGTTTGAACCAATTTGTTCTGTGTGCATTATTTTCACCAAGAATTCTTTTAAATTTAAATTTGTGAACATGTTCGAGTATTTTACATACCGCGTCTGTAAATGGATATTTTTGGGGATGTATAAAGTGATGTCTGCAATCATAATAATCTATATAATTACGGGTTCCTTGAGGCATTTTCCAATTGAAAACTGGAGCGTCTATGTACACGTTTCGAAGTTTAATCCAATCTTTAAACATATTGTCAATGACAACGACGTCATCATCAACAACTTCAACTGTAAATTCTTCATTTATGGCAAATACATCATCTATGAGAATTGGACCCATTATTTATAATTTGTGATTATAATCTGAAGAGTTTTTCGCACGGGAGCTTTTGGTGAAGTTACAGTGACACAATGTTTATGTCCTTTACTCACAATCAGACCATGATTAAACTGAGGACGCTTTACTCTGTGTTCTTGACCATCTTCCCAACAAAAAAGACCCCCCCAATTCCATTCCCATTTTTCATTTAAATAAATAGTTATATGAGCACCTTCTTTCCCATTCCCATTATGTTTATCATCATGCCAATTAATAAGACTCATAGGCTGCCATTCGGTATATGTTATGCTCTGTAAATGATTAAATTGAGGATCTAAATATTTGGTTAATTGTTTGAATATTTCTTTAGCAACTGGGCAGTCCAGGTCCATATCATGAATAAGTATAGTTCCTAGTGAATCTACCGTAAGATCCTTCGTCCAAGACTGATTACTCGTACGCCACTTTCTTTCATTCTTCTGACTATATACTTCTTCATGAGCTGCTTTAATAGCGTCAAGTGTTAATACATTTTCTAAAAACTCAATCATTACTAATTTTAATCGAGTTTTTTTTAATTAAGTATGAGCCATTTTTTGAGCATACTATTTGGTTTTTTCCCTAAGGGGGGAGCAATCATATTCATGATTCTATTGAGACTCGATGGAAACTTTTTCGATCCAATCCTCAAAGGAGGTAATTTCTGTTCTTTTGGCATTACTTAGCATTCTCTGATATTAAAAATAGGTCGGTCATTGAAAGGAATACCATTGAATTGAGTAGTAGCTGCGCATGTATAAGCTCCCATATTGTCCCAGACGATCCAGTCATCATCCTGGATATTCATGGGTAAATTGAGTTCCTTGTAAATGATGTCACCTCCGTCACAGGTTGAACCGAATATTGTCATTGAAACTTCTTGTCCACTAATTTTATTCCAAAATTGATCTAGAACCTCCTTGACCTGTGGTTGGGCGTGGTCAAAGAGTATGCAGTTGAATGCGCCATACAGACTTTCACTGATGGTTATACCGGAACCTTTTGTCCCAATGACGGGTGTGTACAGTGTCATGACTTGTTCGACAAAGTAACGCCCGGGTTCGGCAATAAGTGTAATGTCTTTTGGAGCACTGATGGTTTTAGGCAATCCAGAGGCGGAGGAAAATCCCCCACCAATATCGATGATGCGAGGGTCGTACCCGTGTTCGCGTGCCAAGTCCACAGCTCTCTCAGCGGTCCGCACCGCCTCCTCAAAAACCTTAGAACTGGATGCAAACGATCCGACGTGGAAGGAAACTCCAATCACGTCAAGACCGAGCGTCCGGGCTGTAAACAACAGAACGTCCCAATCACGTTCCTCGGCGCCATACTTGACGCCGAGGTTACACCGTGCCGATGGGTCATCAGCACGGATTCTCAAAAGGAGCTTACACTCAGGGAAAACAGAAGCAATCTTTTTGAGCTCGCACACGCTATCAAACGTGGTCCGCATAACTTTCTTATCTTTCGCGAACACAATGTCGCTCACACGTTTGCACGGATTTGCATAAAGAATTCGCTCTGGCTCAACCCCCAGGTCGAGCACAGCCTGAATCTCGGCTGGGCTCGCGCAGTCAAAGTTCGATCCCATCTTGGCTAGGGCTTCGATGATCTGATTATTTGGGTTACATTTGACTGCATAATATGGTTTAATATGGGGAAGAGCCTCGGTCCACTCGTCATACACGCGCTTAAGTACTGAGAGATCGAGAGTGTAGAAGGAATCCGAGGGAGCATGTGAGCTCCCGAGACCGACCATCAAGTGGTACTTGTTCTAAAGATTTTTATTTTTATGTACCCACTTAAAACTTTCAGCACTTGTGTCTGTAATGGATTTCAACTCGGACAACAACAAGCTTAAGGAGCTTTCGTACAAGTGCATCTTTGACAAACCCTCAAAGATGTCCGGGCGTGTAGCTGCTGCTGTCCTGTACGCCGTGATCCGTGCTGGAGAGATTATCGATTGGTGGTTCCCTGTTAGAGATAGGTCCCGTCTGTAAAGTAATGGATGAACTTATTAGTAAAAATTTTGGGATCGGTGAAAGCATTTGGAATCCTAAATGCTTTGACAGGCTTTATACGATTCGCGAAGGATCAAAGGTGATGGCTGTATGTACTCTCCAGCGCTGGGGGAATAAATGGATCCTTGGGGACCTATGCGTCGCTGAGAAACGCATGGGTCTCGCGACTCGACTTGTGAATAAGGTTCTCTCAAAAGTCAAAGAGCCTATATGGGTCGATGCGAATGAAGAATCGAATGGAATCTTCGCCAAGGATCAGAGATGGCAGCAGACGTCAGAGGGTCCATGGACACCTAAAGGAAAAGCTTGGATATTCATCAAGTAAGATGGACCCCGCCATATGGGGCAACCTCCCATGGGATCTCATCGAACAAATAGGCTTGTTCGCTGATTTCGACACGCGTCGGGCGCTCGGCATTCCACCTCGAAAGCTCCCAAAGTCTGACTTTGTTCCACGACCCATCAAGCCTACGACTTGGAGATACTTTTCGGAAATAAAAAAGCTAATTTATATCAACTTCGACGAGTCGTACGACGTGTACGCGTGGGAGGTTTATGATGAAATAGAACCAGATGGCGATGCGTGGGTACAGGGGCGACATGGGAAACATAGAGGCGTTTGGCATGGACTTGACGATTACATGTATTTTGACGCACGGGCGCCGCGCTGCCCGATTCACTTTGCGGGCATACCTGAAATGTGTTAGAGACATCGAGCGTGTAAAACTCAAATGAGTTTGTCGGCTCTGTGTAAGGTTTGCCTGTACTACAATCACGGTGACAAGACGTGCGGTCGTTCCATCGTAGCTGTCAGTAAGGGAAAGGTCTACCACGACTACGCCAAGGCTGTCCGTCTCGACAAGACCAAGTGCGGACCTCAAGGCAAGTGGTTCGATGAGGTCATGGGCAAGGATGGTTTGACCAAGACGCCGGTCGATGAACTCTTCGAGTCGTTTGATATTTAAGGCTTTTTTACGTGTCTATAGGAAATGATATTTACTTGGCTAAACAACGATGAACTTCGAGAAATCGGCTGGAGCGACCATCATATATATTCGGGTCTCGTAGGTCAGGTGGCTGCATTTTTTTTCGTGAAGGACAAGGATGACGTGTACAACGTTCGGCGGCACTTTATGCATGGAACGTACGACTGTCAAGAGGACGTCACGTTTCGTGGCGAACAATGGGCGGCTCTCATCACAACCTGGATTTAAAGTCTCTCATTAAATTAATGACAAGTCGAAGCAATTTACTTTTGAAATATTTGAAGCAGGGTTCGCCAAAAGTTACGCGCCGAAATGCCCTCTTAAAAGCAACAAAAGGTCCTACCCGGCGCGAGGCACTCATGAAACTCATCGGTCCAATTCCTTACATGATCACAGGGTACAAGAATACCAAGGGTCGCCCCTTCTATGTGACTCTTAAAGGAACTTATATTATTCGCGTGAACGGCAAATCAGTGTACGGGCGCAAAGCAAATTCGTGTCATGTCCCCGTCAAGATCCGCCCGCGCAAGTGTAAGAGCAACAAGCCTTAGAGCTACCTCGCGTGTGTTACATATACCCAAATGGCTGACCGTTCCCTCATTTTCCTGCTTGACCGCTCGGGGCCCATGGAGACGTGCTGCGATGACACCATTGGCGGATTCAATTCATTCGTCAAGGATCAGGCGGCTCTCGGGGGCAAGCTCACACTGATTCAGTTTGACCACGAGATTCTAACCACCTATTCCGACGTAGATTTTTTGTTTGTTGTGCCGCTGACCACCGAGACGTTCAAGCCTCGCGGGTCAACGGCTCTCCTGGATGCGATCGGCGCAACGATCAAGTCCCCAAAGTGTAC
>Ga0114975_10000786_pt1 | contig 23305 bp, 37 predicted proteins | sample S_130626_EF_Meta_FD_87031 | JGI IMG/M metagenome (GOLD analysis project Ga0114975, IMG submission 87031) | Freshwater microbial communities from Lake Simoncouche, Canada to study carbon cycling - S_130626_EF_MetaG | ecosystem: Environmental > Aquatic > Freshwater > Lake | place: Lake...
AAATGAGATAGAAGAGGTACCAAATGAGATAGAAGAGATACCAAATGAGATAGAAGAGGTACCAAATGAGATAGAAGAGATACCAAATGAGATAGAAGAGGTACCAAATGAGATAGAAGAGATACCAAATGATGGGATAAAAAGATTGAACTATGTAAGAAGGGATGCTTAACATAATAAAATTTGGAAATTTCAAACCGAAAGGTAAACAAAAAAGAAAAAAACAAATAATCCTATGTCATACTGCAAGGGAGGTTCAAGAATACTTGGCCTCCCTTAAACATAGGTATAATGGTCGGTACGATAAATTACCGAATTACATTATAACAAGAAAGGGTGAGATACTACAACTATTACCTGATAATAGTTACTCAAACTATACAAACAATGAAGAAGTTAATAAGAATTCAATTATTATTTGTTTAGAGAATTTAGGTTGGTTAGAAAAGAAACCACTAACAAACTATTATATTAACTGGAAAGGAAGTATTTATAATGAGAAGGCGTTTGAAAAAAAATGGAGAGATTTCTTTTTTTGGCAACCATATACACCTATTCAAATAGAAATATGTGCTGAGTTGTGTAAAAATTTGACAGAATCACTTAACATTAAAAAAAAATGTGTTGGTCACAATACCCGATTTGAAGGGGTGTCTAACTACGAAGGAATTGTAAGTAAAAGTAATTACGATTCAAGTTATACGGATTTAAATCCATCATTCAATTTTGAAACCTTTATAAAACATTTAGAAAATGAGCAATTTACTTAACGAAAGATACGACGAAATGAAATCTCTGTTACAAAAATCAAGAATGATTATAGAACAGGGGGGACAAATAAATGTTGCAAAAGATGTGGAATCACGTCTTCAACAAGACCAAGAGTATGAAACCGCGGATGCCGGCATTGAAGATGGTGATGATATTAAAACGTCTCCAAGAGATAAACAACAAAAGTATAGAATCTCAGGAGGTATATTATCACTTCATGGGAAAGACCGAAATGAATTAGATATCACTAGTGATGAAAAATTAGCATTTCAAGAAACAATGGATGAATTTCTTGATGAAGTCTCCGGACTTGTAGATTTTAATACGTTAAATGTTTATCCTATTAATGTTGAATGGTCTGGTAAATTAATTGATGAAGACATCGACTTTATTTTTACAATTGGTGAAGATAGTGGAGTATATATTAACGGTCAAATGATTAAATTAGATGAAGACTTTATAGGGACAATTAATAAACTTCAACAATATTACCAAAAATTTAAATCTAAATGGGGAAGAGTTTTGTCTAATAGAAAGAAAACATCAGAATTACCTGAATAATGAAAGAAACTGTAAATAATTATAAACAAGATATATTATTAATAATAGTGATTGCGTTATCTGCTTGGAATATATTCACGGATAATTCAATTAAAACTGATATTAAATCATATAAAAAAGAAATTGAATCTCTTCAAACTGAAATTGATTCTACTAAAGTAATTAATAAAGGGATTGATGTTAAGATTGATTCGGTAAAGGGTAATGTGTTTAACATTACAAAAGAAATTCACCAAATAGATAATAATATAACAATAATTAAAAAACAAACAAATGAAAAAGTTAATAGTGTTGACACTCTTACTACTAACGAGCTTGAGCAGTTTTTCACAAACAGATACGACAACTCAAAGTGATACAACTAAAGTTAGGTTAAAAGTCCCGGTTGCTAAATTAGCGATAAAGGATATTATTAAAGGTGATGGATGTCAGTTGGAGTTGAAAGAAACTCAGGAAAAATTAATCAAAACTGAAGAAAGAGAAAAAGAAAAAGATTCTCATATTGTTTTTCTTGAAGAGAAAGATAAAAATAATAATTTTATGTTAGGTAAAAAAGACCAACAATTGAAAGTGTCTGAAGAACTAACAAATAGTTTACATAAAGAACTTAAAGGTCAGAGAACTAAAACTTTCTTATGGAAAGTTGGAACTTATGCTGGTATTATATCATCAACATATCTCATTTTAACAAAATAATGGCGTTAACAACTACAGATAAGAAAGAAATCGAGACAATGATTCGTAAAGAGATTAGAGACTTTATGGGTAATAACACTTTAAAACAATTTGAAGATAAATTGTTGGATAGGATTGGTCGAGAAATAAAACGAGGTAAACTCGAAGGTGATGTTAAAGACATTACATTAAGAATGTTCCGGGAATTCTACCAATTTATGTGGATGAATAGAAGTTATTGGGAACCAAGATTAAAAAATGCTTAATATGGATTCATCAAGTAATTTATTCAAAAAAAATTTAGACAAGGCTTATAGTGGTCCGGGTATAACTTTAAATAGTGATACTATGAAAGACGCTACAAAATACAAACAATCATTTAAAGAAAATGATGACGAAGACAAAAAAGAACCGAAGTATTTGGACATCCAAGATATGATACCCTTATTAAGAAAACAACTTATGAAAGGGACTAAAGTTGACCAAAGACAAAAAAAAGAAAGAACTAAGTCTAAAGAGGAGCCTAATGAAGCGACAGGTACAGGTTCGTCAGGGGCTTATTCGGCACCAATGTTTTCTGGAGAGGAACCTGATTTAAATAAAGTTGAAACGAAGGAATCTCCAAATGGTCGTAAAAGTCCTATTGGGTTTTCTGATGAATATATTAAAAAAAGTAATTCTGAAAAAAAAGGAGTAACTGAAGACCTTGGAAGATGGTTTAAAGAAAAATGGGTTGATGTTAGTAAAAAAGTTGATGGTAAACACCCTCCTTGTGGAAGAAAAGACGCTGACGGTAAATCATACCCTAAATGCAGACCATCAAAAAAAGTATCCAAAGATACTCCAAAGATAGCTTCATCATATGATAAGGATGAAAAAAAATCAATGACTCAACAAAAAAGAAGAGCTGAGAAAAAAGACCCAAAGATTGGTAAAGGGAACAAACCAACAATGACTCATTACAAAGAGTCAATTCATGTTAAGGAACAAGTTGAAAAAGTTGAGGCAACTGAAGCTACAGGTTCAGGGTCGTCAGGAGGTTATGAAAGTCCATCTATGTGGTCAAAATCAACCAAGAAAAAAGATTGGGGACCAAGTAGGAAGACTCAAATACCCGGAGGTGGATTTGTCAAGATAAAAAAGAAATGTACTAAGTTTCCTTATTGTAATCAAGGTGACATTAATAATATTAAAATTAGTAAAAACGAATCTGTTAAAACAGCTATCAAACAAGTTTCGGATAGAATAGGTGTTAGTGAAAGTACTATTATAACTATTTTGGAACATGAATACGAAAAAATGAATAAAAGAAACAAATAAAGATATTTATTAAATAAAATAGACGAATGGATAATTTTAAAAATCATATTGATAAGTTAGTTTCAAAAGTACTTAATGAGGAAATTGAGAGTAAAGTTAAACAAATCACTCAAGAGATGAGTGGAGAATGGACTGAAATTAAAATGGAAGAAGATTTTAAGGATGGAAGAAAGAAAATTGACGTTGCTGAACCAAAAGGTAAAATAACAAGTGCTGACTTTAAAAAACTTAGAAAAAATAAAGAATCTGAAGTTGGTAAAAAATATGGTGGTAGACACGGTATGGAAAAACAAGAAACTGAGGAACAAGAAACTGAAGAAGGAAATGCTTTTTCGGGAGCATTGTCCAACGCAAAGAAAAGTGGTAAAGATTCTTTTGAGGTTGATGGTAAAAAATATCCAGTTAAGGAGAATAAAAGACCGTTAAAATTAACTGAAGATGAGTTAATTGATATGATTGAAAAAATTGTAATGGAACAAAAAGTTAAAGATAAAGATGAAAAAAATAATATCACCAAAAAAACAGCTCAAGGGTTGAAAGACACTGATAAAGTTTTAACTCAAAACAAAAAAATAAATGACGACCATACTAAGGAAGTTGTTAAAAAAATGAAGGAGTATCTTAAAAATATGACTAAAGCAGAATACAATGAGAATCCGGAGGATTTCCCAAGAAGTAATTATGATATTGACAAAGATGAGAAGGTTATGAAATATAATCCATCGGATGCTGTAGAAGAATACATTGAAGCATTTTCATATCCGGGTATGACAAATCTTGTTTATGATGAAATTAAACCGGATGATGAAAAGATAGACAAATACCTTAAAGGGGATTCAACAACCGGAAATGCTGTAACAGATAAAGATGGTAAAGCTTTAGGTAATGTTGGTAAAAGTAAAGTTGGTGATAGATTTAAAAAGAACTATGACGAAAACCTATATGGCGCGGAACAAATGAACGGTTCATATAAAAGAGTATCTCAACCTGTAGATATTGCTGGTGAAAAAACTGAGAGTGGTTCGTTAAGTTCAAAAAAAGGTTCAGTTGCTAAGGCTAATAGTATTTTAAACAAATTAGAATCAACTGAAAACAAAAAAGATAAAATTGTTTCTGAAGAGATGAATAAGATGAAAAACTTAATAGGATACAATAGAAAAACACAATAAAAATTCACATTTTGAATTATTATATTATATTCTCCATAGATGACCTCTATGGAGAATTTTTTTAATTATATGACCAAGACAATACCAAAAGATGAAATAGTGATTTGGTTTAATATTCATAATATGTATTATGAAAAAATCGAATTATACGGTGATATTTTTAAATCACTAAATTTTATTATAGTTGAGTCTCACATGGGGGATGAATATCGTGAGACTAAAATTATCCTAACTAAAGAAGATAATGAAAATCATTTTAAATGGTGTTGGTCTAAAATGATTAAAGACTTTCAAAAAGAAAATATTATAATCGATGAAGATGGTGAACATAAAGAGTATTTTATATCTTTTTTTAATGATACTTTTTATAACCAATCAGATAAGAAAACCCGGGACTCAATAGATACCTTTTTAATTGATATATTTGATGTTAACAAAGTATTTATTAAACCGGATTTAGATATTCTAACTGATTTTTATAAAATACTTCAAAAGTATGTTAATTAAAAAAACCTTATTTGTATTTACACCAGAGTAAAAAAACTTAATATTTCTCTATAATAATAAACAAAATAACTTTTTAAAAATGGAAACATTAGAAAAAATCAAAGCATTGACCGAACAATTATCTGTAGATGCAACCAAATTCTATAACGGGAATAAAAGTGCCGGTACAAGAACTAGAAAATCTGCTCAAGAATTAAAAACTTTACTTCAAGAATTTAGAATTGAAATACTTGGACATAGTAAAAAAGGAGATGCAAATGCATAATATTGAAACAATATATCTTTTTATATTTGTGTTTACAATATTGGTGGTGTTTAAAAACACCACAAAGTTTATAAGTGCCCTGTTATCATCAGAACCAAAACCATTGGTTTATGATGACAGGGAACTTATTTCCCTTGGGTTATCATTAAGTTATTTAATTACATACATATTACAATGAGTTTTTATAAAGAATTAGCACCATTCGTACAATACATTCATTCAATAAGAAAATTAGAAACCTATTTAAGTTTCGATATGGTATTTCCAACTAAGTGGTCATTACCTAAAAGTATTATTGAAGAAGGACAATCAATTTCATTTAATGTTGAGGACCGAAATTCAAAAGGAATAACTTTTGTTTCTCAAATTAATGAGAATGATATTTCATTAATGTTGATTAAAATTGCCAAAATAATTAAATTGAACAAAGAAAGAGAGTTGAAAGAACAACTTTTTAAACAAACAATAGACCAATTAAAACAAACATTTGAAAAAAATGATTTGGATAAATTACAAAATCTTTATTTTGATTTTGAATCAGATATTACACCAGACTTAGATTTAGATGAGCAAAACGGACAAGAGTCAACAATTATTGAATTGGTTGACGAGCGAGAAGAAGAAAGACGATAGACAACTCGAAAATAGTAAGAAACGACTTATTTGGGAAATTAAAAATATAAAGAAAGAGGATATGTTTCCTCAACCTAAAAAAATAACATTATGGGGGAAAATAAAAATATTGTTCTTGGGGAGTTAGAAAAATTGGCATTAATTGCCGAGTCATGTCAATCTATTTTTAGTGGGAAAGGGACAATAGTCTTTGAATTACCAATTGGTGAGTATACCAGTGTGATTAATCATTTTAGGGAAATAGATAGACATCACAAACAATTTACAATTGATATTTCCGGGACTCAATTCCATTTTATTTTAACTGAAGTGGAGAAGTAAATTTTCGATAGAGTATTTTCTTATCAATACCATAAGATTCTAACATACTAAAAAGGTATTTTCTTTGAGCGGAGGAGTGGTCTTTGACAAAAAGACAATCTCCTCTTTTTATTTTAAAAAAGTATGATGAAAGACTATCAATAAATCGTAACGATTCAAATTCAGATTTTAAAGTAAAAAGGTTAATTTTCTCATCCTCTTGAACAATTATTTTATTATTGAGACTTGATATCATTTTTAATCCATCACCTTTTAAATAAGTCTTAATTAATTGTTGGGTGGTTATTTTTTTGTTTTTAGTTAGGTCGTAAATTCTTTCTTCTTTTTTATAATACCCAATATTAAATAATGTCATCCCATCCCCTTCAAGTTTAACTTTAGAACTCCTACCATATTCGTCGGTCATATAAACAGGAATAAGTTGATTATCGCTTAATTCAATTAATCCTAATTCGTATCTAGTGTCTAAGCCATTTTCAATTTCAACATTAAAAATAACATCATTTGATTCTTTTAATAATTTGTCGTAATATTGTTTAGCACGTGAAAAGGTTACGAACTTATTTATTATTTTTTTACGTTTCTTATTTTTAAACAAGACAACAAGATAGTTTACCATATATGAAAGATTACTACAAAATTTTAGAAGTTGAAGAGAAAGCTTCACAACAAGACATAAAAAAGAGTTATAGAACTTTATCTAAGAAATATCACCCGGATGTAAATCCTGAGGGTGGTGAACAATTTAAAGATATTGCAGAGGCTTATGATGTTATAGGTAATGCAGAAAAACGAGTTCAATATGACCAAAATAAAAATAATCCATTTGCAGGAAATGGTAATTCTTCATTTGAGGAAATGTTTAATCAAATGTTTAATCGAGGTAATGCTCAGAGAACAAGAAGAAAATCAGTACCCGATAAAATACTTAAAGTTCAGATAAGTCCTATTGAATCTTACCAAGGAATTGAGAAAAAACTACAATATCTAAAAGATACACAATGTGGTGGATGTGGTGGTAATGGGGGTCAACAACAAACCTGTGTTACATGTAATGGTGCTGGATTCCAAATTAGGACATTTGGAACGGGATTCATGGTTCAACAAATAAGACAATCGTGTACAAGTTGTGGAGGTCGAGGTTATACTTTAATTCATAAATGTCAAACTTGCAATGGACATGGAACTAAAAGTGAGATGAGTACCGTTAATTTTAAATTACCTAAAGGAGTTGATAGTGGTCAATTTCTAAAATTAGAAAATTTTGGGGATTTTAGAAATGGGGAGATTGGTGACTTAGTTGTTCAAATAGAATTGGTTGAAAAAGATGGGTTTGAAAAAATGAATAATGATTTAATTTATAACTTATTTCTTGACTTAGAAGGGGTAAAAGACGATAAATTAAAAGTACCTCACCCGGATGGTGATTTAATGTTAGGACAACCTAAAATATTTGATACATCAAAACCATTAAGATTAAAAGGTAAGGGTTATAATGGAGGGGATATGTATGTTAAACTAAATGTAAAATTTGAAAGAAATTAATATGGAAACAGTTGAAGGAAAAATTATTGAAGAGAATGAAGTTAATAGAGATGGTGGAGGATGCTCATCTTGTAAACAAAAAGGAATTAAAAAGGGTCAAATAATGTCAATTATTTTGGGGTTTTATATTATGGGAGCAGCAATTTATGGGACAATTGTAATGATAAAAAACTTAACTTCTTTATTTAATTAATGTCTTAAAACTTGCTTTTTAAGATATTATTTATTATGTTTATTAAAAAATAATTATATGGCATTATCATACATCGGAGGAAAATCTAAAATAGGTAAATGGATAGTTCCATTTTACCCTAAAGACATGGAAACATATGTTGAACCTTTTGGAGGGATGTTTTGGTGTTTCTTTAATATGGATTTAACTCAATATCCTAATCTAAAAGAAGTTGTTTACAATGACTTTAACCCGTTAAACTATAATCTGTTTCAGTGTATGAAAACCCCTGAACTATTATTAGAGGAAATTAATAATATTTCATGTCAAGAAAGAGGTGTTGAGGTCACACCTAACGAGTATAGAGAATTATTTATCAGCTTTCAGTCTGAAATATTCAATGAGAATTTCAAGGTACAACCTTATGATTATTTGACGGCAGCAAAATACGCCTATGTTTTAACTCAAGTGTTCAGTGGTTCAAAACCTGAAACAAGTTCGTTCATTGACCTTAAGGGTAAATACAAATCAAAATTTTTAACATTCCGTGACAAGTTGTCTAATCCAAAGTGGATTGAACATTTTGTAAGAATAACTAAAGTTGAGAATATGGACTTTGAGGAGTTAATTACAAAATACGGTTCTCCAACAACATATATTTACTTGGACCCGCCGTATTGGAGAACCGAGAATTATTATTCAAATCATGATTTTGACAGTTCAGACCATGAGAGGTTATCAAACAGTATTAAAAATAGTCAATCAAAGTTCTCACTATCGTATTATGACTTCCCCCAACTACATGAGTGGTTCCCGGAAGATGAATTTAGATGGGAGAGAAAAGAATTTTCTAAAGCCGCTGGAGCAAAAAAAGGTCAAGGTCAAACTAAAGGTGAGGAACTTTTAATTATGAATTATTAAAAAAAAGAAGTAAATACTTGTGTGTAATAAATTATTAATTATCTTTGCATTCAATATATTTATAATTAAATTAAAATAACATGAAATTCACACCATTATTAAAGTCGATTATTTTAGAACAATCAGAAAAATCAAGATTTGAAATACTATATGATGCTCTTACTCAACCCTCATTAGACAAACAAGGTAAAAAACAAAAACCAAAACTTACAAAACAAGAATTTATTACATTAGTTTTGGCGGACCCAACAACAAGGTTAAATAATGTGGATATTGACAATGCTACTTCGGAACAATTGGCTAAGGTAAAGGTTGGAGGTTATACAAAATGGCTTATCAAACAATATTTAACTCTTAAAACTGAAAGACAACCGGGAGAAAACGGATATGACCGAGAACTTACAAATGTGAGAGAAACTTTCATGGAAGACCTTTATAAAGTTACGGACGATTTAAAAAAGTTTGATAGGTTTAAAAATAGAATCCAAGGAGAGAAAGATATTAATAAATTAACTGTGGACCAATTATATGATGCTGTTAAAGATTTTGATTTAACATTAGCATCAACAACTAAGGCGGAAAGAAAGTCTGCGGATATTCATCCTGGGTCTAAATTAGTTTACGATGGACCTAATTGGAGGGTTGTTGAAATTGAAGATAAAGGACCGGTAGGTAAAGAAGCGGCTTGTTTTTATGGAGGTAATAACCAAGAGACTAGATGGTGTACGTCAACTCCGGGTACAGACCAATGGTTTAATCGTTATATTAAAGATGGCCCGTTATATGTTATTTATAGCCCTAATGATGAAGACACCTCTTCTATAACAGGTTTACCTAAAAATAGATATCAGTTTCACTTTCCATCAAATCAGTTCATGGATAAAGATGACCGTCAACAAGACTTAGTTCAATTATTAACCGGTCCAATGGTTGAATTGAAAGACTTTTTTAAACCTGAGTTTGCTAAAGGACTTACAGTTGGTGGTGAGAAATTAGTTATTGATAGTTTCACCCACGGTGCTGTTGGTAAATTTATTGCACTTTATGGCTTAGAGGATTTAATAGGTAATTTACCTGAGACTTTAAAAGAGTTTCAAATCCAAAATAAGGACTCTAATAATAATATAGTTATTACTATTCCAGAAGACATTGGAAGATTCAAGGATTTAAATATGATTATGTTGGATAATTGTGTTGAAAGTATTCCGGATTCTGTTTGTAATTTACCAAAACTTAAGTTTTTGGCTTTGATTAATAATAAACAACTTACATCAGTCCCTGAGTGCGTGTCAAACTTGCCGTCATTATTATTTCTTAATTTAAAAGGTAGCCCAAATGTTAATGTACCTCAAGCAATTAGAGAAAAAGGAACCGACATGGGTGGAGGTATGTGGGATTTACAAGAATAATAAAAAAAAAATATGAACGTAGATATTGAAATATATTTGAGTGGTATGATTAAATTCTTTAAGGATAATCCAAAAGAATTAAATAGTTTGGTGACAAAAGACAAAGAAAATGAATTCTACTCAATGTTAAGGAAATATTCTTGTGATAATCATGACAAAGGGGATGATTATGTTTTAACCCGGAGTCAAATACTTGAGATATGTGTTCAATTAAATGATTCAAAAAATATTTTAATTTTTCCCAAATTAATTAAGGAGGGTGAATTGGATGAACTAAAATCAAGATTAGATAAAGCCCTTCAGGATGAAGAATACGAAGAGGCGGTTAAAATTAGAGATAAGATAAAAGAAATATCATAAAATAATTAAAAAAAAGGGGAACAATATCGTTCTCCTTTTTTATTTTTTATTATCTTTGCTCTATGAGACAAGAGATATTAAAATTTCAATACGAAGAATACGTTACAATAACGCATAAGCGTTCAAGTCCTATTAATTATACCGTACCTCAAACGATACCAACAGATTCTTGGATAGAAGATATATTTGATGATAAAACAGGAAGACCTGATTCTCCACCATCATCCAAGAAACCATTATTTGTTGTTGATGAAATTTACAAAAATGATGAGGAGAAGTATGTTGAGAATTATGGTAATCCTATATGTACTGTTAGAAAGGATTATGTGATGGTAGTTATTGAACGAGATGGTGATAAACTTGCAATGAAATTATTTAATGGTAGTAAGATAAGAACAAAGGGTACTTCATACTTTAGGGTTAAAAAGAATGTTGAGTATATTACCGTGAATACAAAAACAGGGGATGTTTATAATGGATACTTAAAGGGGTATCAAAAAAAGAGAAACTACTCTAAAAAGGTTAGACGAAATTATTTTATGGAATGTTCTTTAGAGAGTATGAAGAATAAAATAAGAAATTACTTTAACCTCTTTAAAGTTGATAAGTCAACTTCTATTGCTAGTAACCTTGTTAATACTTTTATGGACGAGATTGACAAACGATTATATGAGAATTTAACACTTGATGATAGATTATTCAAATTTTATTTGGATAAAAGAAACGTTAAATATCCTGATAACTTTGGTGCTTACAAAAACCATTTAATTGGGGCATCAATTAGAAAAAAACTTAAAAAGAATGGTGGTAAGTTAGTTGATGCATTTATGGAAGAACATAATTTAAAAGGTAAAATTTTAAAAAAATCTTTACACAAATGTGAAAGAATTTCTCTTGATGTTTATAATCATGCTCGTAATGTATTTGGTTATGATAAATTAAACCAAGACTCGGAGGTTATTATTCCATTATTGGAAACATTAACTCACGTTAATAACTCAATTGCCAGTGAAGGATTAAAAAAAATTATGACTCATAGTGAGATGGATAGATACTATCAGGCATTTAAAGAAGTGTTTGTTAATTTGAATATGGATACTTATACTTTATCTGACCATGTTAGAATGTACGGTGAGTTAAAAAGATATGGTGTTGATGTTAAGTGGAATGCGACTAACTCTACAGAGTTTCATAACGAGCATTTAGATTGGACAGATAAACTATCCCATTATAGAAATGGGACTTATAATAGAATTTACCCGGATATTCTTCATAAGTTATTGTCCAAGAATATTGGAGATTATACTCCGGTCTTATTAACCACATCAAAAGAATACAACGAAGAAAGCTCAACACAATCAAATTGTGTTAAAGGGTATGTAGGGAGACCTGAATCAATTATTGTTTCATTAAGGAAGGATGATGACCGAGCAACCATTGAATACCAAGTTAAATTAGTTGATGAAAAAATTACAATTAATAGAGTTCAATCTTTAGGTAAACGTAATCAAACCTTAATTCCTGATTGGGATGATGTTATGTTGAGTTTAGATAAAATAATGTTATTATTCATTAAAGATAAAAATTTTGAATTGGTTAAAGTTATTAAAGAAAATGGTATGGGTATGAAGGTAAGTTCTGATTCCAAATGGGAGTTAACTAGGTGGGGGTCAACTCAATTAAAATGGGAAAATCCAAAAATATCTAGTAATGATAGTTTTGAGGATTTATTTAATTTAATATGAAAAAACCAAATTATATTGAAAGAATAGAAAAAGAGGATGATATTTATTTTTCAGTTATGGATTTACCATTGGCGAATATTGAACTTGAAAAATTTATTGACGGTAAATTTGAATTAGTTCATAGTATTTCAGATATTGGACAAAATTTAAAAATTACCTTCAAAGAGAAACTTTATAAGACAAAACAAGAATTTTACTTATATTTAATAATAACGGAGGATGACAGTATTCAAAGTAGGGTCTATTATAAACAGAAACAATTAGACGAACTTAGATTAATCATCGGACAAATTTTAAAACAAACAAATTTATGGAAATGATTTTTTGGGCTACTTGGTGATATTTATAATAAAAGACACCAATGAGCGTAGAAAAAGGGAGAATATATAAAATAACAAATAAAGAAAATGGTTTAATTTATATAGGTTGTACTATATCGTCATTAGATAAAAGGTTTAAGGAACATTTATCAAGATGTTTTACCTCAAATTATAAATCAAAGTTATATAACTCAATGAAAAAATATGGTCAAGAAAATTTTACCATAGAATTGATTGAAGAATGTGATTTTAATCTTATTTACGAAACAGAAAAAAAATATATAGACCAATATAATTCATATAATAATGGGTTAAACGCTACAATAGGTGGTGAAGGTTGTTTAGGGTATGTTCACTCTCCGGAAATGAGGGTTAAAATATCTGAGGCAGTTAAAAATGGTAATTCTCATAAAGGTAAAACATATGAGGAACTATATGGTGATAAAGCGGATGAACAACGAGAAAAACGACGATTATCAGTTAAAAAAGGTTGGGGGTTGATATCTGATGAGGATAAAAATGAACGAATTGAAAAATCAAGAAATGCGACACGAGAAAAAAATTCTAAATATGGTGTTGATTTAGTAATTGATATCAAGAATAAATTAAAAGAAGGTTATAAAATAAAACAATTAGAAGAACTTTATCCTGAAATAAAAAAACATTTTTTTTATGATATAAAAAATGGTCGAAGATGGGTTAATATATAAATTAAATTAAATTAAAATTATGGAAATTACAACAGAAGAATTAAAACAAAAAATTGAGAATGGTGAAAAATTATTAGTGGACTTCTATACTGAATGGTGTGGACCATGTCGTATGATGAAACCTATTTTTGAGAAAATTTCTGAGCAATTTAGAAACAAGAATTCGGACATTCAATTATATACTATGAATGTTGAAAAAAATAGAGATATTGCGGTAGAGTATGGTGTTAGAGCGGTACCAACAATCAAAGTATTTAATAATGGAGAAGTAGTTGATACTAAAACAGGGGCTCAACAAGAGACTCAATTAATTGAATTAGCAGGTTCGTTAAATTAATCATGAAAGATTTAAATGTTATAGTTTACACAATGAAAGGATGTCCCTTCTGTGTAGATTTCAAAAAAATACTAACCAAGGAAGGTATAGAATTTTTTGACCGGGATATTGATAAATACAAAGATGAGTATGATACTTTCACTCAGATAACAGAAAATGATATGATTCCAGCCTTACTGATTATTGAGGGGGATGATACGAACTACAAATCGTTCTTGTATACTCCGGAGAGAAACTATAACGAATTAACTGAAGCGGTTGATATTATTAATCAACATAGAAAGAAAATTGGTATAATTTAAAGTATTACTAAATTTTTATTAATTTTTTTAATAAAATCATAATCATCAAGTGGATTGAGTAGTTCAAAACTCCAATCCACTTTTTTTATTTCCTTTTCTAACCAAGCCATATCAAAATCAAAAACGTCAAGTATTGCGGAGGTTAGAGTTTTATCTATTGAAGGTGTGTATGTATCGGTTTTCTTTACAGAAAATATTGGTTCACCATCTTCAGTTTTATTTTTAGACATATTGAAAATAAGAGTGTTTACGGGATAGTTTGGTGGAATACTATAAAAGATATGTTTACCGTAATAATAATGTAACCTGCCTTGATTTAATGAATAACCGTGGGGAAATTCGGAAATAGAAACCATATCATCATCTGTTAATTCTGTAATTACTAAATTATAATCATATGATGACTTTTTACTTTCATATGAGTTAATTTGAAGATGGTGGTAGGAGCAATTAGAAGTGTTATGATAAACAAATTCAAAATCAGTTGGTTTACTCATTTTAACTTCGTACTCGATTAAATCCACAGTATGAGATAGTTTAACTTTACCGATAAGGTCTTCATATTTTTTAAGGAACTCTTCCAATATGGTTGGTAAATCCAATACTTGATTATAAGATGTCATTCCTTTTATTACAAAGAAATTTTTACAATCTACTACTTTGATTATTGTCTCTTCGTTATGTGGTATTTTTGATATTATAAAATCGGCAAATAAATTGGTAATTAATATTCTACCACCTATATTTTTTAAAACCATGTTAAATTATGATAAATGTTTAATGTTTTGGAAATTATAAACATTTCTTAAAAATAAAGAAATAGAAAAGGGATTCGTTTGAATCCCTTTTTTTATATGTAATCACCAAACATTTCGTTAATGTTTTTATCAATCTCACTTGAATTTGGATAGTCAGGTGCCCAATAAGATAAACAATCACCATTATCCACTATAATGTTAATAAAGTCTCCAAAATATTCTAAAGTTTGACTACTTCCTTTACTGTTATATAAATAATCTTTGATTGGTGTATAAAAATCCCTAATAGGCATTTCAAGTACTTCAATTTGAGTGTCTTTTTTATATGGATGTTGTTGATATACATATTTGCGGTTTTCGACATCAAATAAATCATCAAGTTTATCCCACACACCTCTATAAACACTGGATTCATAAGCACTGTTATATGCATTTGAATGGATTGAATTTAATTCACTATCTAACTCACTTAAATCATGGTCTAATAAATAACCCATTGTCTCTGAGTTATTAACAACTGACACAACATTATCCATATTAATGGTTGCATAATCGGTACCTTGTTGAGTGGAGATATCCTGAAGTAAATCAGTTTCAACATCTATTTCAATACCTTCCAAATTTGTGACAATATAATTGTATAAATGTTTTAGGTTTTCAGGGTCAAGTTCTTCAATGACATCTCTATAAACATCATCGGTTGTGTCCCAATATCTATCAAAATCAGACTCACCTGAAAGAATTTCACCAATTGTGTCTTGACTAATATCATTTCTACTACCGTCACAAAAAAGTTTTTTTAAGTTAGTTGAATCTCTTAAGACTAAAACGGGGTTTTTACCTTCTTCAAATCTAACATCACTAATTTGTCTTGCAACTTCTTCTCTAAATTTCTCAGTATTGGTTTCTGACAAATAAAGAAGGTAATCATTTTCCATATAATTATTTTCCAAATCAAGGTCATCTAATCGACCTCTTTTATCCATTATTTTAAAAAATGTGTCTGAATCATTAAAATATTTTTCAACATCTAATTCAGTATTATTAAATAATTCTATTACTTCATCTATATCCATATGTATAAATATAAAAAAAGGGACAAATTTTATGTCCCTTTATAATTTTTTAAACTCCCTGAAGACTAGTTTGAACTTTTATTCACATTGTAATACTTCTCAACCGTCTTCTTAATTGCTGATTTTACACTCTCTGTTTGTTGTTGTTTAACAGCTTGTGCTTGCTGAATTTGAACAGCTTGTTGTTCTGGTGTTTGATTTTGTTTACCCTTACATCCACATCCCATGTTGATAATTTTTAATTGTTTATTACTATAAATAGTGATTATGATTTAATTATAATATAAAAACGATATTTATTAAATAAAAGATTTATGCAATTTTCAGAATTAATTATAGAAAGTAGGGAAGATGACTTTAAAAAGAAGTATTCAAAGAAATTTTCACCACAAAATTTAGAAAAAATCGTAAAAGATATTCCACCAAAACACTTAGATTGGGTTGGAAAGGTTGTTGACGAAATTAATTTTGATGAAACATTTTCAAGAATGGTTCCTACGGTAAACAGATTTCAAAACATCTCAACGAATCTACCTCAAACGGATATTAATCAATACAAAAGTTTTGATGAATTATATAACGCTATTACAAGTTACGATAATCGTATTAGAAGAGAAGTAAAACAAGTTAAAGGTGGTAATGTAGTTTATGATGACGGAGTTTACTTTGTTGTTAATCCATTAAACTATGAATCATCTTGTTATTATGGTAAAGGAACAAAATGGTGTACCGCTGCCGAGACAGACTCTCATTTTAAAAGATATAATGAGGATGGTAAATTATTTTATATCATAGACCGAACAAAGGCAAGTAACGACCCAAATTATAAAGTTGCGTTATTAAAAAAATTTGATGGTGACATATCATTTTGGGATGCAAAGGACGATAGAATTATAAATGTTGAAAGTATTTTTGGAGAAAAAAAATATAATGAAATCATGTCATCTGTAGACCAATTCTTGGGAGAGGTATACCCGGAACAAGTTAAACTATACGCCGATAAAGTTGCCGCTAAAAGAGAAAAAGAACGACTTGAAAGATTAAGAATTGAGAGAGAAACACGAGAAAAGAGAGAACAGGCTCAAGATAGGAGAGAAGAAGGTGAATGGAGCGGAACTTATGAAAATATGGATGATGAAGGATTAAGGGCTAACGCCTTACTTAATTATATCGACAGTTACGAGTCTGTTGAGGTTATGACTAGTGAAGACCGAGCTCAAATTACAAGATTAGAATTAGAAATTGATAGGTTAGACCAAGAATATGATAATAGTGAAGACCCGGAACCGGATTTACTTGACCAAAAGTCCGAATTGGAAGATGAGTTAGAAGAATTAAGGAACAAGATTGATGTTTATAATATTATTCCAACTGGTAATTTTTATAGTTGTACTGAATTTGAGGTTATTGACTCGGAATTAAATGATAGAAGATATGCGGTTGGAGATGAAGATGACATGAAAAGAAGTGCTTATGAGTACCTTGATGATTTGATTGATGATATTGGGTTTGAAGGGTTTAGTAAATCATTTGCTATGGATTATTTGGACACAGATGCTATTGTTGATTACGCTGAAGAAATGTTTAACCAAGATATTTATGATTCCCCTGAAAGTTATTTTGATGATGAACAAAGAGAATTGTCGGGTAAACAAGAAGAAGAAATTCAAGTGAAAAGACTTTTTATCGAAAGAGCGGAAAATCAAATATCAAAGATGGAGAGCCAAATGGATGGGGACAATGATTATGACATTCAAGAAAAAATTGATGAGTTAAATGAGTTAATTGAATCTTATGAAGAAGAAATTACTGAAATTGAAGAAAACCCTGATGGTGGTTTTCCTGAAGATTTAATTGAAGATTTAATTAGTGAACGAGTTAGAGATGTAAGAGATGACCCTGAAGAGTTTATGGAAACATACGGTCTTGAATGGGATAAATTCATTGATAAAGATGATTTTATTCAAGGAGCTATTGACGCAGACGGATATGGTCAAACATTAAACCGGTATGACGGTTCCGCCGATGAAGTTAAAGTCGGAGACCAATGGTTTTATGTAATGAGAATTGACTAATTTTTTTTAGTTTATATATTAGTTTTATGGGTAGAAAAAAGAAAATATCATTCAAGTTAAATCCCGAGTGGATGTTGAAGGAACCATTGGACTTTGAATATAACAAATACACCTTATTAGATTATATTCAAAAATGTGAAAAAGGATTTGACAAGTTGGAAATTTATCCCGACTTTGTCGAAATTTCATTGCACTTAGCAAATTTACAATCATTAGTTAAAGAAAATACATTATTATTAACAAATAAGAAATTTGAATCCTGTGATGATGAAATCTTAGTTAAAGAACTTACACCAAAAAAACCAAGAGACTTAACAAACGAAGAAGAAGAGGAGTTAGTAAAAACTTTGAAATTTTCTAATTCAAAACTATTTGATACTTTTAATATTGCTAAATCAATATGGAATTTAGCATACGACAATATTGACCTTTATATTAAAAAAAATAGAAAATCAATTGCTACTGGATATGGATATGTTTTTTACTTTAATAAAGTAGACTTAAAAATGTTTGTATGGGAGTATGAAATTAAAAAATCTAAAGAAGATAGACATAGTCATAAAACCTATGTTAATTCAATTTATAGTGGTTCATCAGAAGATTTATTAGTCCCTGAAATAATTGAGGCGTTCTCAACATGGAATCAAACCGATTATTTTAAAGAACTTCCAATATTTGAAATACAATCATCTCAAAATTTTCCAATGGAACAAACTTTAGTTCCAATTATGAAGAGAAAAATCACTTCATATATTTACCAAATTGTTAACTCAGAAAAGTTAAATAACTTTGACTTTGAAAAATAATTTGATTATTATTTCCCTGTGGGATTTAACAAAAGATACATAACAAAACAATCATCTTTAAATGCACTCAACTGTAATGGATTAAAACTCTATTATGGTCGGGCCGATACGATGATATTTGAAGATGACCTTAGTGAAATCATTTATGACTTACACTTGTCCGGGAAAACCGAACAGGAAATACTAAACATTATTAATTTAAACACGGAAAAAGATGAAGTGCATTAAAACAATTAAGAAAACCAATTCAAGAGAGATTGGTGAAGTAGTTAGAACTGAAGAAAAAGATGCTGAATTAAGAGTTGCGTCAGGTTCATGGGCGTATTGTCCAAAGAGTGATTGGAAAGCTTTAACAAGAAGAATTAAACCTATTACCAAAAAACAAACTGAAGAAAGTTTAGAGGATAAACCTATTACCAAAAGAGGTAAGAATAGTATTCAGTAATGGAAGAAAAATGATATATTATTTAGTTGGTCAACCCCATGTCGGTAAGACAACATTATCCAAATTATTAAAAGACCATTTATATCCTAAAAATATTATTCAAATAGATGGGGACGATATTAGAAATATTTTTCAAAATAAAGATTACTCTGAAGAAGGAAGACGAAAAAATATTCAAAGGGTTCAAGATATTGCAATGTTTTTAAATACTAAAGGATTTGATATTATCATATCATTAGTGTCACCATATAGAAAATTAAGAAATGAATTAAAATCAAATTCAGATGTGATTGAAGTTTATATTCATACGGATGATATTAGAGGTAGAGAGAGTTTTCATGTTAAAAATTATGAACAACCAACTGAAAATTATATTGATATTGACACTACAGGTGTTTCAGAATTTACATCATTAGGTGAATTAATAATTAAGATTGATGAATATGAAAATAAATAAAAAAATAAAAAAAAGGTATTATGTGGTTATCTAAAAAAACATATCATATTGGTAGTGGTTGTAGTCAAACAGTGATTAAAATATTTAACTTTCCTCTTTTAATAGGTAAATCTAAAAGTCAGTTTTATTTTGTTTCAGGTAAGAGTGGGTTTGGATTTAAAATAACAACAAAACCATTGTTTTCTGATAGACAGAGGTATAGAAAGAGTATAAAATTAGGTAAATATTATATAGTAATATTATGAGTAAAGAAATGGTAAAAAACCCCGACCATTATGGGGGTGTAGATAATCCATATGAAGCTATTAAGGTGATAGAAAATTGGGATTTAGGGTTTCATTTGGGTAATACGGTGAAATATATCTCAAGGGCGGGTAAGAAATATCCGGAGAAAGAATTGGAGGATTTACTCAAGGCACAATGGTATCTTAATCGTAGAATAGAAAATTTAGAAAATAAATAATGAAAGTATTAATTGATATTGATGAGTATGCGGAAGGTGCGGTTCTATTAGATGGGTTAGAAAGTGCTATTATTGGGATTGTCCAAGAGTTTGGTAATGGTAATAGAGTTCTTTACTCAAAACAGAGAATCCTTGATATTCTGCAAGAACGAGACTTAATGACTATGGGTGAGGCTGAAGAGTTTTATGACTATAACATATTAGGTTTATATGCTGGCGAACAAAATGCTGTGTTTATGGACCAAGGTTTAGAACCAATTAAAAATGAAGAAAACGAGTGGGAATACCACGCAAAATAATATGATAGAGACAGGAAAGATTATAAATGGTGAGTGTGTTGAGGTAATGAAGACATTTCCTGAAGGTTGTGTTGATTTAGTGGTGACTAGCCCTCCATACGGGGTTAACATCAAATACGATGTCTATAACGATAGTATTCCAATGGATGAGTATTGGGATTTTACGACAAAATGGTTAACTGAAGCGTATAGAGTATTAAAGGATGACGGAAGAATTGCCATCAATGTTCCAATAGAAGTGAATGTTCAAGAAAGAGGTGGGAGAATATTATTTAATGCTGAGTTTTGGATGAAGATGAAGGAAGTTGGGTTTAAATTCTACGGGATGGTTGACCTTACTGAAGATTCACCACATAGAGTGAGACAAACTGCTTGGGGTAGTTGGATGTCAGCGTCTAGTCCTTACATCTATAACCCAAAAGAGTGTATCATATTGGCTTATAAGAAAACGAGTAAGAAATTACTTAAAGGACAATCCCAATGGGAAGGAGAACCAACTAAAGTGATTCAGGAAGATGGAACCATCAAAAATAAGATGGTTTATAAGGATGAGGACAAGAAAGAGTTTATGAACTTGGTGTTTGGAAGGTGGGAATATTTTGCAGACACTAAATCCTTAACCAAGGCAACCTTTAGTATGGATATACCAGGGAAGGCGATTAAGATATTGTCTTACAAAAATGATATAGTCCTTGACCCATTTATAGGTAGCGGAACTTCAGCGGTAGCCGCGGAAGTGTTAGACAGACGATGGATTGGAATTGAGTTGTCTCCGGATTATTGTGAGGTTGCAAGAAATAGAGTTAAACATTTTAAGGAGGAACGGAAACAAACTAAATTAGAAATAAAATAGAAAAGGGTCTCACGACCCTTTTTTTTGTTTATATTGATATTTATAAATAAAACTTAGAATGAAGGATATTGTTATAACCGAGACACAACTTAAAACTATTCAGGAGAAACATCTTGGAGGGAAATCATTATATGATGAAAACCCCCAAATGTTAAACGAAGAATGGTGGAATACTATTGGTGATATTGTTGGTATTATTGACCCAACAGGAGTTGTTGATTTGGTCAATGGACTTGATTATATTCGTCAAGGAGAATATTTCTTTGGATTTTTATCTATGATTGCCATTGTTCCTTATGTTGGAGATGTAATTGCCAAACCACTTATGGGAGTATCGAAAGGTAGTAAATCTATGAGAGGAGTAAATGAGGCGATGGGTATTGTGAAAAATGGGGGTAATGTTGCAGATGCTAGTAAACTATTATCGGATGCAGGAAAGGCTTCCCCATTATTTAGTAAACTGTTAAACACTTCAATTAGTTGGGGTGGTAAATTAAGACAAATTATTGATAGAATTCCCGGAGGAAAATTAACAGCAGGGTTAAGAAAAACATTAATAGATTGGATTGACCTTTTTATTGGTGCTGCTAGACAAAGAAAAAATGTTGCTAAAGTAACTGCTAATTTTGCTAAGAGAGTTAAGGCTGCTGACCCAGCAACTGCAACTGCGTTAGTAAAACAATTAAAAACACAACTAAATACAAGTAGTAGAACCTTTAGAGATTTTAAAATAACTGACCCGGGATTTATGAGTAAGTATGTTTGGCCAGGTTTTTCATTTAGAAATAGAAACTTAATGGCTTTGGTAAGACGAACTAAATTCTACGCCGGATTACTTGATTATTTAGGGGTTGGTAATTTCGTTGGACCTGAAGAATTATCTAAAGAAATGGGTGAAGAAAATTTAAGACAAAAAATGGAGGAATATTCAAAAACCCCGGAAGGTCAAAAAAATTGGGGTGAAGATATGGAGTCAGTAGTTCAAGAACCTACTCAACCGGTGAGTCAACCTCAAACACAAAAATCAAGTAATTCAGTTGAGGATGACCCATTTAGTAAAATGTTGAAAAGTCTTTTAGGTGGGCAATTGAACCCAATACCGGGAATGTAATATAAAAATAAAAATAATAAAAAAAATATGGCAAAGATTATAAGATTAACTGAAACAGATTTAAACAGAATCGTTAGGAGAGTGATTGAAGAACAAATGAATACACAAACACCTATTGATGTTCAAATGACTAAAATTAAACCTGAAATGGGAGGAAAATATTGTTTTGGAGACCCAAAACGAATGAAAGCCACTTATGGTGATAACGTTAAACTACATAAAGTTAAGACTGGTGATACATTAAGTGGAATTGCATCAAAATATCCGGGGGTGTCAAGTGTTGATGAAATTATTGCAACAAACAGAAGTTGTCAATTATCTAGAGGGTTAAAAGGTGGAGATGTAATTGCTATCATGATAACACCTTCCATGTAATATGAGAAAAAACAAATAACGTTAAATCGGAACAATTTAAGAAAAATGTTCAAGATTGTAAAACAACGATGTAAGGGTTTCCAAATGTCGGCAACAACATTATCCTTCAATACGGTTGAGGTGGTATGTTCAAATATGGGTTGTATAATAGATATACCCCATTTAGATATAGTCCTAATACACACTTTCTTATTATGTCGTGGTCATTGGGTCTTGATTAAGTATCTTGTAATTCATTCAAGAAAAAAACAAGAATTGAAGGGTGATAATTAGAATAAGTATTCTATAACATCACCCGCTTCGATATTTAAATATTCGCAGGTTCCGCCTTCAAGTTCAAGTACAATATTACCGTTACCACAATAACTTGAACACTCTTCTCCTTCACACGGAGGACAATTGTGGTGAATATTTACAATAACATTATTACGGATGATTAGTATGTCGAGATTTATAATACAGTTTTTCATCCAAAAACATTGTTTGTTACCTCCCATTAGGAATAACAAACCTTCAAAAGATTTGTCAAATGTTTTTCCCATCA
>Ga0114975_10000788_pt1 | contig 23249 bp, 16 predicted proteins | sample S_130626_EF_Meta_FD_87031 | JGI IMG/M metagenome (GOLD analysis project Ga0114975, IMG submission 87031) | Freshwater microbial communities from Lake Simoncouche, Canada to study carbon cycling - S_130626_EF_MetaG | ecosystem: Environmental > Aquatic > Freshwater > Lake | place: Lake...
AATTAGATAATGCTAAAAACCTGTTGCTATATACAAGCATCAAGAAAGTAATTGCAGGAAATAATAGTGCAGGTATGTTGAAAGTAAGTTCCATAAAATCTATTTTGGGGCTTTTTTATAAAGATACAACACAACAAAACTAAAAATTATATTAGGAATCCAAACTGCAATAGTTGGTGGTAAGTTTCCTTTGGTAGAAAAGATTGTAGAGAACTTATCTGTAAGAATAAATAGTAAAGCTATTAAAACACCTATTGCTAAATGAGAACCACTGCCGCCTCTAACTTTTCTGCCTGCAACTACAGCACCCATTAATGTTAAAATAATTACAGAAACAGCTGTGGCGTTTCTTCTACCATATTCAACCAATAATTCATTAATGTTTTCTGAGCCTTTCTCTTCTTCAATTTTAATATAATGTTTTAGTTCTGGCGATGTAAGAATATCTTTTGTGTATTTACCTCTAAGCAAATCTCTTGGCGTTGCAGCAAACGTTAGCTGTTGTTCAGCTGTTTGAAATAATTTCTCTCTAACAGTATCTATATCTCTTGTGATAATAGATTGTAGCTTCCATTTGTTTTTTTTACTATCCCAAAACATTTTATCGGCTTTAATATTTTCAACCAATTTGTTGTTCACTATTTTATATAAAAAGCAGCCGCTACTACTTTTTGTTGCAGTATCATAATTATTGATAACAGCGTAAGTAAATGAATCAATTTTTAAATACATACTAGCACCACGATCGTTAACAGTACTCATTGTTCGTTCGTACGAAGAATTGGCATCAATATATTTTGATTCAAACATTGTGCGTTTCTTGTTTGCATTTGGCACGGTGTACATACTTGCAAGCAGTAGTAATAAACCTAAAAAAATACCTCCAATTAAATAAGGTCGTAACCATCTGTTATATGTAACTCCGCTAGCTAAAATGGCAATAATTTCACTCCTACCTGCCATTTGCGATGTAAAAAAGATTACAGCAATAAATACAAACAAAGGAAATAGCAATGCCGTCATATGGGGAATAAATCCTAGATAATATTGATTGAATATTTGATATGTAGAAAGTCCAGACCTTACAAAATCCTCGGCTTTCTCGCTCATATCAATGACTACTGTGATAACCACAAATAGAAAAATGGCAAAAAAGAAAGTCTTGAAAAAATTTCTGATGATATACCAATCCAGTTTATTCATTTACCAATTCTTGAGTAATAGGTGCAAATATAATTGGTGATAATTGGTAGCAACTAAACAGAAAGTTAATATTGTAGAAATTGTCAACAACTAAAGTCTTTTGCAGCGCTTAAGTGTTTTAATTTTTAATGTTTTGTTTTTACTATTTCTTTAAAAACAATATTAAATTTGAATATAAAAACCTCAGCCCCTACATTTGCATTGGAATAAAGAAGTGCAGAAGGGAACGAATATCGTTCCCTTCTGCTTTTTTCAAAAGTGTTTATCTATGTTAACTCCCTTGGAGCAAATACAAAAATGGATTGATGAAATTTTAGCAGAAGAGCCCGAGTATTTCTGTGTCAATCTTAAAATAAAGCCTACCAATAATATCAAGCTTTTTTTAGATGGAGACAATGGCATCACCATTGAAAAGTGTGTAAGAATCAATCGAAAGCTATACAAGCTTATTGAAGAAACAGCCTTGTATCCGGAAGGTGATTTTAGTTTAGAGATATCTAGCCCTGGCGTAGATGAACCTCTTAAATTAAATCGCCAGTTTATTAAAAATATTGGTAGATGTTTGGAAGTTATATTGAATGATGGAGCAATAAAGGAAGGAAAATTACTTGCAGCTACAGAAACTGATATTACAATAGAAACTACTGAAGGCAAGGGAAAAAAAATGGTTGTTGAGCAGGTATTAATAGCAATTGAGAATATAAAATCTGCAGTTGTTCAAATAAAGTTTTAAAAAATAAACCACAAAATAATTAAATCGTAAACAAAAATGGTATGGCAAGTATTAATTTAATAGACGCGTTTCAGGAGTTTAAAGATGCTGAAAGTATAGATAGACCAACGATGATGAGAGTTGTTGAGGATGTATTTAAAACATTACTTCGTAAAAAATATGGTAGTGATGAAAATTTTGATGTAATTGTAAACGCTGAAAAAGGTGACTTAGAAATTATTCGTAGAAGAATGATTATGGATGATGATGATGTAAATGATCCTAACGAAGAAGTGTCTTACAGTGAAGCTATTAAAATTGAACCTGACTTTGAAGTTGGTGAGGAATTACTTCAAGAAGTTGATTTATATGATTTTGGTCGTCGTGCTATTCTTGCAGCAAAACAAACTTTGGCTAGCAGAATTGGAGATTTGAAAAAAGAAGCGCTAAAACAAAAGTACGCTGGTAGAATCGGAGAAATTGTTTCTGCCGAAATTTATCAGGTTTGGAAAAAAGAAGTATTGTGCTTAGATGAAGAAGGCAATGAGTTGATAATGCCTAAATCTGAACAAATTCCAACAGATTATTTCAAAAAAGGAGAAAATACAAGAGCTGTTGTTGCACGTGTAGATATAAAAAATAACACACCGGTAATCATACTTTCACGTACAAGTCCTTTATTTTTATCAAAATTATTAGAAATAGAAGTTCCCGAAATTTTCGATGGCTTAATTGCAATCAAAAAAATTGTTCGTGAACCTGGAGAAAGAGCAAAAGTTGCTGTTGAAAGTTATGATGATAGAATCGATCCAGTGGGTGCTTGTGTGGGTATGAAAGGTAGTCGTATTCATGGTATTGTTAGAGAATTGAAAAATGAAAATATTGATGTAATTAACTTCACCACTAATATTCAATTGTTAATTCAACGTTCATTAACGCCCGCAAAAATTAGTTATATGAACCTAGATACAGACAAAAAGCAAGCGGATGTGTATTTGAAAGCAGATCAAGTTAGTTTAGCAATTGGTCGACGTGGTGTAAATATTAAATTAGCTTGTGAACTTACCGGCTACGAAATTGATGTTTACAGAGAAGATGAAGAACAAGTGGAATTAGTTGACTTTGATTTAGATGAATTTGCAGATGAAATTGATCAATGGATTATTGATGAGTTTAAACGTGTAGGTTGCGATACTGCTCAAAGTGTATTAAAACTAAGCGATGCAGAACTTGAAAGAAGAACAGATTTGGAAAAAGAAACTATTGCTGACGTAAGAAGAATCTTACAAACTGAGGTTGATAGAAAAGATTAATTTGATAAAAATAAGATATGATGATGTAAAGTGATAGATGAGTTATAAGTTTGATTAATAAAATAAAATAAAGAAGAAAAAATTGTGAAACAATTTTGAGTTTCTTCTTAAACAAAACTGAATGTCAGAATTAAAATTACCGAGATTATTGGCCGCTGCTAAAGAGTTCAACATTGGGCGTGATACCCTTATTGACTTTTTAGTGAAGAAAGGTTTTAGCAAAGATGAGTTGAAAGATACTACTAAACTGAATGAAGGAATGTACCATTCTCTTCAAGTAGAGTTTAGTAGTGATAAAGCTGCAAAAAATAAAGCAGATTTAGTAGAAATTCCAAAAGCTGGAGCTGGTGATGTAAGAAAGAAAAGAGATGAAGAGGATTTATCTATTTCTAAAAAAGAAGCACCAAAACCTGTAAAGGAAAAAGAAATTGTACCAGTAGTTGTTGATGCTCCTGCCGCACCAGCACCTGTTGTAGAAATCGCTGCACCAGTAGTTGTTGAAAAGGTGGTGGAAGTTAATGTTGAGCAACCCGTAGTTTTTGAAGAAGTAAAAACAAAACCACTTGTAGCCCCTACAGTTGTTGCAGAGAAGCCTGTTGCTGAGACAATTAAAATTGAAGCTCCAGAACTTGAAGGGCCAAAAATTATTACTAAGATTGATTTAAGTGCAATAGATTCTTCCACAAAACCCAAAAAGGTTACTAAAAAGAAAAAAGAGGAAGAACCAGTAGTTGAGGTAAAAGTAGTTGAGCCAGAACCTGTAGTGGTTGCTCCAAAAGTGGTAGAAAAAATAGAGCCAATTACAGTTGCTCCAGCTAAGCCAAAAGCTGTTGAAGACATTTTTAAAATGCCTACTGAGCCAGAAGTTGCACCACCAGCAGAAGCACAAGAACAAGCCCAAGGTGTAATAGAAAATATTGAGGTTGAAAAATTAAGTGGTCCTAAAATTCTAGGTAAAATTGAATTACCAAAAGATAACGATACTAGACCCAAACTTTCAGCAAAAGATGATGTAGCTAAACGTAAGAGAATTCCTATCGATAAAAAAGGATCTAATATACAGCACGTAGATTTTAGAAAAGATGATAGGGGTGGTGCTGGAGACAACAGAAGTGCTGGTGGTGGATTTAATCGCCCAGGTGGTAGTCCAGGACAAAATAGACCAAGTATACAAAGACCAGGTGCAGGACCAAATCGTCCAAGTGGTCCAAGACCAAATGGCCCAAGAATAGAGATTAGAAGAGATGATAGAGAGATTGATAAAAACGAGATTCAAGCAAAAATTAAAGAAACGCAAGCAAAACTTGCTGGAAATAGTGGACGAGGCAGCAGAAATTTAAAAGCAAAAAATAGAAGAGATAAACGTAGAGAAGCTGCTGAAAATGAAGGGAACGAAAGAGAAGATAACAAATTGCAAGTTACAGAATTTGTAACAGTTAGTGAGCTTGCAAACCTTATGGATGTTGGGTTTACAGATATTATTAGCAAGTGTATGAACTTGGGAATAATGGTTTCTATTAACCAAAGATTAGATGCCGAGGTAATTGAATTGGTTGCAAGTGAATTCAATTTTGAAGTTGAATTTACAAGTGTTGATGATGTTGAGGAAGATTATGAAGAAGATGAAGACAATCCTGATGAAATGGTGAGTCGTCCTCCAATTGTAACCATTATGGGTCACGTTGACCACGGTAAAACTTCTCTGCTCGATTATATCAGAAGTGCTAATGTAGTAGCTGGTGAAAGTGGTGGTATTACACAGCATATTGGGGCTTATGAAGTAATGCTTCCATCATCTGGAAAGAATATCACATTCCTTGATACACCTGGTCACGAAGCCTTTACAGCGATGCGTGCAAGAGGTGCAAAAGTTACCGATATTGCAGTAATTGTAGTTGCTGCTGATGATGCAGTAATGCCTCAAACAAAAGAAGCTATTAGTCACGCTCAAGCTGCTAGTGTACCAATGATTTTTGCTGTAAACAAAATTGATAGAGATGGCTCTAATCCTCAAAAAATATACGAGCAACTTTCTCAAATGAATATTTTGGTTGAAAGTTGGGGTGGAAAATATCAGTCTCAAGAATTGTCTGCAAAAAAAGGATTGAACATTGATTTGTTGCTAGAAAAAATATTATTGGAAGCTGAATTATTAGAACTTAAAGCTAATCCAAAAAGAGAAGGTAGCGGAACAATCATAGAAGCATCACTTGATAAAGGTCGTGGATATGTTGCTACAATACTTGTACAAGGTGGAACTTTAAATCAAGGAGATTTAATTGTATCTGGTCAGTTTTATGGTCGTGTAAAAGCGATGTTTAACGAGCGTAATCAACGTGTACAATCTGCACCACCATCAACGCCTGTTGTTATATTAGGATTGAACGGTGCACCTCAAGCTGGTGAAAAATTCAAAGTATACAGCGATGAATCTCAAGCAAAAGAAATCGCAACTAAGCGATCACAAATCATGCGTGAGCAGGGTTTACGTGCAAGGAAACATATTACATTAGATGAAATTGGTCGTCGCTTGGCTCTTGGAAACTTTAAAGAACTAAACATCATTATCAAAGGTGACGTGGACGGTTCTGTTGAAGCATTAAGTGATAGTTTACAAAAACTATCCACACCAGAAGTTGCTATTAAAGTTGTATTAAAAGCAGTTGGTCAAATATCAGAAAGTGATGTATTATTGGCTGCTGCGTCTGATGCAATTTTGATTGGGTTTAATGTTCGTCCATCTTCTCAGGCAAATAAACTTGCAGAGAATGAAGGCGTACAAATTAAACAATACTCTATTATCTACAAAGCTATTGAAGAAATCAAGAGTGCAATGGAAGGTATGCTTGAGCCTAAGGTTGAAGAGCGTGAAGTTGCTACGGTTGAAATACGTGAAGTGTTCAAATTTGATAAAGCCACAGTTGCAGGTTCTTATGTTACTGAAGGTAAAATTAAACGTGATCATAAAATTAAAGTTTATCGTGATGGAATTCTTATTTATCCAAGACAAGAGGGTGGATATGCAGAACTTGCGAGCTTGAAACGTTTTAAAGATGATGTTAAAGAAGTAAATAACAATTACGAATGTGGTTTAACCATTAAAGGGTTTACAGATATTCAACCTGGTGATACAGTTGTTGCTTATGAAGAAGAAGAAATTAAAAGAAGTCTATAAAATAAAAATAATTAACGATAAGAAGCCACATCATTTGAATGTGGCTTCTTTGTTTTTAAACACATTTATAGTGTTGTATAAATGTTAAAAAAATAAACAACGGAAAATACATCACTTTAATCTTATATTTTTATAATTCAAATTCGAAGTATGATGAAAAAAGTATTAAAAATCACAGGTATCTCTTTATTGGTTTTGGTAGTGTTAGCTTTTGCTACACCTTACTTATTTAAAGGAAAAATCATTGCTTTGGTAAAAGAAAAGATTAATAAAAGTGTTAATGCTAAAGTTGATTTTAGCGATGTTGATCTTTCTGTTTTTCGCCACTTTCCCAAACTAGCTGTTGCAATCAATAACCTTTCTGTTGTTGGGGTTGATGATTTTGCAAATGATAGTTTATTAAATGCTAAGCAAATTGATTTGTCGATCAATTTGTGGAGTGCTATCACAGGAAAAGAAATGAACGTTTATGGCATTGATATTAAAGATGCAACTATCAACACCATTATAAATAAACATGGAAAAGCCAATTGGGCAATTGCAAAACCAGATTCTGTTGCAACTACATCTAGTGAAGAAAAGAAACCAATGCATTTAAAGTTAGATCATTATAGCCTGCATAATACTACCATAAAATATAGTGATTATGCTGGCAATATGTTCTTGGACATTTCAAATATTGAACATAGTGGAAGTGGTGATTTTACATCAGATATTTTTACATTGGTTACTAAAACAAATATTGAAAAACTTAGCTATTCAATGGGGGGTGTAAAATATATTTCAGATGCTAAAACCAATGCTGATATTGACTTGCAGATTGATTCTAAACAAATGAAATTCACGTTCAATACTGATAAAATAAATTTGAATGATTTTAAAATTGCTACTAAAGGGTTCTTTCAATTAGTAAATGATTCAACGTATAGAATGGATATTTCTTTCAATGCCCCATCAACCGATTTTAAAAATATATTGTCTTTGTTTCCAATAATTTATCAAAATAGTTTTAACACTATCAAAACTAGTGGTAATGCTATTTTCAATGGATTTGTAAAAGGAAATTATAGCCCACAACAAATTCCAGCTTATCAATTAAATTTAAAAGTTGATAATGGATTTTTTCAATATCCCGATTTGCCTGCTCCTGTAAAAGACATTAATATCACAATGAAAATCGATAATCCGGATGGGATTGCCGACCACACTGTGATTGATATTTCTAAAGCACATTTAAGTTTGGCAGGTGAGCCTTTCGATTTTAAACTTTTGGTAAAAAAACCTATTAGTGATTTATATGTTGATGCTGTTGTAAAAGGGAAGTTAGATTTAAGCAAGATAACACAATTTGTTAAAGTGCCTTCTATCACTAAGCTTCAGGGCTTACTGAATGCAGATCTAGCTATTAACGGAACAGCAAGTGCAATGCAAAATCAACAGCTTGATAAATTCAATGCAAAAGGAACTATTGATTTGTCTAACTTTTTTTATGCATCAATAAACTATCCTAGTGGGGTTGGTTTAAGCAATGCGAACATGGCATTCACATCAAAGAATATAGCACTGAATAATCTTGCTGGTAAGTTTATGGAAACAAGTTTTTTTGCTAATGGTTATATCAATAACATATTGCCTTATGTGTTTAAAAACGAACCATTACAAGCTGTAATCAATGTAAAAGCTGATAATATTGATATGAATGCATTAATGGGTGTTTCAATAGATACCACTAAAAAAGGAACAGCAGCAAGCAAGCCTTTTATTGTACCAAAGAATTTGAATATAACACTAAATGCTACTGCTGATAAAGTAAATTATGATAAGCTTGATATGACTACCCTTTCAGCCAGTTTGATAGTAGCTGATGAAACAGTTAAAATTAATAATGTTAAGGCAAAGGCTTTAAATGGAGATATTGCCATTGGTGGTTATTATTCAACAAAATTCGATGCAAAAAAACCAGACATAGCATTCACTTACAATTTAACCAATGTTGATATTCAAAAAACATTTTATACATTCAACACCATGCAAAAGCTAATGCCTGTTGGAGCGTTTCTTACTGGTAAAATAACTTCTCAGGTAACACTTACTGGTAAGCTTGGTGATAATATGATGCCCGACTTAAACAGTTTAACCGGAAGTGGTAACTTCTTGATGCTTGAAGGTTTGTTAAGAAAGTTTGAGCCTTTGAATAAAATTGCTCAAACCCTTAGTTTGCAGGAGTTACAAGATATATCATTAAAAGATGTTAAAACCTTTTTCGAGTTTACCAATGGAAAGGTTTTTGTAAAACCATTTGCTGCTAAAGTAAAAGATATTGATATGGAAATTGGCGGCACACACAGCTTTACGCAGGATATGGATTACACCGTGAATATGAAAATCCCAAGAGCTTTAATTGGTGCTGCTGGTAATAATTTAATTAACAACCTTTCGGCTCAAGCAATAGCTAAAGGTCTGCCTGTTAAGGTTTCTGATATTATTAATGTTCAGGTAAAAGTTGGTGGAAGTATTAAGAGCCCAACCATTAAAACCGATTTAAAACAGTCTGCTAATTCTCTTGCACATGATTTAAAGGATCAAGCAACTGCATTTGTGCAAAGCAAAATAGATAGCACCAAAGCTGCAGTAACATCTGCTATAAAAGACACAGTTAAAGCCGTGAAACAGCAAGTGATTAATGATGTAAAGAATGAAGCCATCAAACAAATATTTAAAACAGGAGATACCACAACAACAGACCCTAAAAAGAAAGCAGTAGAAGCAGGTAAAAATTTGTTGAAAGACTTAAATCCATTTAAGAAGAAGGGGTAAGATTTATGAAAACAACATTATTATTTATTTGAAAGGATTTCAATTTTTTAAAACCTTTTAATTGACTTTTGTTGCAAAAAAACTAATAAATTATATTGTATTATCAACGCTTAATCTTTTTAAATTATTAATTCTTTCTAATGGAGATCAAGAATATTTAGATGAAATTAATAATTGGAAACGAAGCTTTTGAAATATGATAATTACCTTTACACAAACTTAAAAATATGACATCTTTTGCCGAGCACAATTTTGAGAATCAAAAAGCATTGATACGTGTAGACTTCAACGTTCCATTAGATAAGCAAACTCTTACTATTACTGATGATACAAGAATGACAGCGTCTATCCAAACTATAAAAAAAATATTGGAAGATGGGGGGAGTGTTATTTTAATGAGTCATTTAGGACGACCGAAAGAAGGGCCAGAAGACAGATATTCATTACGACATATTTTGAACCATTTAATTAAACTACTTAATGGTGTAACAGTAAAATTTGCTGATGATTGTATTGGTGAAGAGGCTATACAAAAAGCAGCACACTTGCAAGCAGGTGAAGTATTGTTGCTTGAAAATTTGAGGTTTTATAAAGAAGAGGAAAAAGGGGATGTTGATTTCGCAAAAAAACTTGCAGCTTTAGGCGATGTTTGGGTTAATGATGCTTTCGGAACAGCTCATAGAGCTCATGCATCTACAGCAGTAATAGCTCAATTTTTTAAACCTGAAAAACGTTTTTTTGGATTATTAATGGATGCAGAAGTTGCTGCTGCTGAAAAAGTATTGCATTATCCAGACAAGCCATTTACGGCAATTATAGGTGGGGCAAAGGTTTCAGATAAGATATTGATTATAAAAAATTTGCTAGAAAAAGCAACAGATATTATAATCGGTGGTGGTATGGCTTACACTTTTATGAAAGCTAGAGGAGGAAATATCGGTAAAAGTTTATGTGAAGAAGATAAACAAGAAATGGCTCTTGAAATACTTGAAAAAGCAGAAGCAAAGGGTGTTTGCATTCACTTACCTAGTGATAGTGTTATTGCCGATAACTTTAGTAATGATGCAAATACATCAACAGCTCCATCAAATAATATTCCTGATGGCTGGATGGGTTTAGACATTGGTGATATGGCCTGTGAGCAATTTAAAAACGTGTTGTGCCGCAGCAAAACTATTTTATGGAACGGTCCTATGGGTGTATTTGAAATGAGCCATTTTCGACATGGTACTAAAGCAATTGCTACAGCTGTAGCCGAAGCTACCACAAATGGTGCGTATAGTTTAGTGGGTGGTGGTGATAGTGTTGCTGCTGTTAATCAATTTGGATATAATAATAAAGTTAGTTATGTAAGTACAGGTGGTGGTGCTTTGCTTGAATATTTTGAAGGAAAAGAATTGCCAGGTATAGCTGCTGTAAAGAATAATCATTAATTGTAATACTCAATTAATTCAATTTTAGTTCCTTCATTCTGCTAAAAAAACAAATTTTTTTAGCAGAATGATAAAAAAAAATACATAATTTCCATTTTTTTTTTGCTCATATAAAAAAAAGCAGCAACTTTGTCACTCTTAAATATAGGTTAAGCAAACCTTCAATACAAAACAATTACAATTATGGCAACTAAAAAGTACACATTACTATTTGCAGTAGCATTCTTACTACTACAAACTGTAGTTACCGCACAAACTTCTGATGTTACAACAACATGGAAGGACAGCTCAAAAGTGAGTTCAAAAAACAAAGCACAGTTTAGCGAATTTTCAAGAAACGCTTACATTTATCCTGCAAAACCAAAAGATATGTGGGAAATAGGATTGGGCTTAGGTACTGCTATACTTAGTGGTGACCTAAGTAACAACATTGGATTTACTGCAAATATTACAGCAAGAAAATCTTTAAGTCACGTGTTTTCATTGCGTCCATATTTATCATACTACAGTTTAAACGGTACAGTAAATCGTACTACTAATTCTGACCCTAATGCAAGAGATTATAAGACTACTTCTTGGAGTTTAGGTTTGGATGCGATTGCTTCATTAAGCACTATCAGCAATTATAGAGGAAATCCTAAATTTAATTTTTATTTATTGTTTGGTGCTGGGGTCCTTACTGCTAACATTAATAAAAAAGATGCAGCAGGGAACTATCAACAATATTATCAAACTAATTCTTATGGACAAATTCTTACAAGTTTAGGAGATAAAAATGGTGGGTTATATGGTCCAACTGTAGTTGTTCCTTGCGTGAATTTGGGTGGTGGAATTGCTTACAAATTAAATGATAGAATTAATATAGGATTAGAAGCAAGAAATTCTCTTACTAATTACGACTATTTTGATGGTTTTGCAAGCATATATAGTAATGCGTTTGATGCTATTTGGCAAAGCACTGCAAGAATTAACTATAATCTAGGTAATAAATCTAAAAGAGTTGAACCATTGTGGTGGATTAACCCAAACAATTATGTATATAGCGAGTTAAATACCCCAGATCATTTGAAGAACAAACTTAAAGTGAAGTTAGATGATGCAGATGCAGATGGTATTACGGATCAATTTGACTTACAACCTAACACTCCAGCAGGAGTGGCTGTTGATGCTCGCGGTAGAGCTCTTGATACAGATGGTGATGGTGTTCCTGATTATAAGGATAAAGAATTGTTAACCCGTTCAGAGTGTTTCCCAGCTAATGCTGATGGGGTTGGAACTTGTCCAGAAAGTGCTTGTTGCAAAGAATCTAAATCAGAAATTATCAAATTGCAACAAACAGTTGATTCTTTCAGAAATGGTACTTTAAAAGTTGGAAATTCAGGTTCTGTGTTGCCTAATTTGCCTAGCATTCAATTTAAATCTGGAGATGCTAAATTGAATAGAGATAATCAAAGATTATTAGATGCAGTTGCTGAGCAATTGAAAAATAATCCAAATGCTAAAATTAAAGTTCTTGGTCACCCTGAAGCTAACAAAACCTCTCAACAAAAAGCTTACGATAGAGTTGAATCTATTATCAAATATTTAGTTGATAAAAAGGGAATAAGCGAAAATAGATTCATCTTCGCTTATGATGCTGGTGGTTCTGGTGATGCAAACACCATTGACTTGCAAGGAACAACAGAAGATGGACCAAACACAGTTCCAGCTCCTGCACCGCACTTGAAAGGAAATAAATAATTTTTATTAGATTGTATTAATGTAAAAAACCCCGTTCACGGGGTTTTTTACATTAATATTAACGTTTTATTTTATGATTATTGAACTCAGTATACTTACTTTGCCTGTAAACAATTACTTTTGACAACTTTTATGAAACGACTGGCATTATTATTCTTTCTTATATTAAGTTTATCTTCTTGCTTTTTTAAAAAGTCTGCATCTAAAGTGCATCCAATTAAAAACAAGAGTTTTAATCAGGTGTTTAAAAATACAGATAATGAATATAGATATAAAATAGCTGAACAGTATTATGCAAACCAAAAATATGCATACGCTCTTCAATTATTCGAGGATTTATTTGCTTACGTAAAGGGAACAGATAAGTATGAGGATATGTATTACAAAAGTGCAAATTGTTATTCCTTTTTGAAAGATTATTTGAATGCTGAAAATTTCTATAAAAGTTTTGTTGAAACATTTCCCAATAGTAAAAAAGCTGAGGAATGTGAGTATTTGAGAGCATATTGCTATTACAAACAATCTCCTAAGCTGGAGTTGGATCAAACATCAACAACAAAAACAATGGCATTGATGCAGGCTTTTATTAACACACATCCAACATCGACCAAAATAAAAGAGGCAAACGAAATTTTAGATATTTGTAGAGCTAAATTGGAAGCCAAGGAATTTAAAGCTGCAGAGTTATACTTTAATTTGGGTTATTTTAAGGCCGCTGCTATTTCTTTCGAAAATGTTGCTGAAAATTTTCCAGATTCTAAATTGGCAGATGAATACAAGTATAACACCATCAAAGCATTTAATAAATATGCTGAATTGAGTTACGAGGAAAAACAAGAAGAACGATATAATAAAGTGCTGAGCGAATGTGCTGATTTTATTGAGAGATTCAGTGATAGTAAGCATTTGGCAGAAGTAACTAAAATAAAAATACAAGTAAATAACATTTTAAAAAATATACAAAATGAGCAAGTTAAGAAGACAAATTAATGCTAACACACCAAGTGTTGTTGAAACAAAACATTTGTTAGATATTAAAGCTGTAACAGGTAATTTATACGAATCAATTGCAATTATCTCTAGAAGAGCAAATCAAATTAATGTTACTTTAAAAGAAGAACTTCATAACAAATTAGAAGAGTTTGCTAGCCATACTGATAGTTTAGAAGAAATACATGAAAATAAAGAGCAGATAGAAATTTCTCGAGCTTATGAGAAAATGCCTAATCCTGCAATTATGGCCACACACGAGTTTACAGAAGACAAAATATATTATCGCAAGAATAATGATAGCGATTTATTTCGTTAAAATAGTAAGTAAATTGAATAAAAAACGGCAGTACTTTTACTGTCGTTTTTTATTGAAAAAATATTCAAATGATTGCAGGGAAGAAAATACTATTAGGAATAAGTGGAAGCATAGCTGCTTACAAATCTATTTTGTTAGTCCGTTTGCTTGTAAAATCTGGAGCTGAGGTAAAAGTTGTAATGACTAATGTTGCTAAGGATTTTGTTTCGCCATTGGTATTATCAACTTTATCAAAAAATGAAGTGCTTGTTGATTTAACTTCAAAAAACTCATGGGCTAATCATGTTGAACTAGGTAGATGGGCAGATGTTATGTTGATAGCTCCCTTAAGCTGCAATTCACTTGCTAAAATGGCAAATGGCATTTGCGATAATTTATTAATGGCAGTTTATTTATCCGCAACGTGTCCAGTAGTTGTGGCTCCTGCAATGGATGAAGATATGTGGCATCATCCATCAACAAAAAGAAATTTAGATTTAATTGCTTCATTTAATAATAAAATAATTCCTGTTGAAAAAGGAGAATTAGCAAGTGGTTTATTTGGAGATGGAAGAGTAGCTGAACCAGAAACTATTATTAGCTTTTTAATTGAAAACTATTTTAGAACCAACCTTCTACAAAACAAAAATGTTTTAATAACCGCAGGTCCAACTTATGAGGCAATAGACCCAGTAAGATTTATAGCTAATCATTCTTCTGGCAAAATGGGATACGCTATTGCAGAGGCATTTTATTTGCAAGGAGCAAATGTTACTATTGTATCAGGTCCAACAAACCAAAAAATAACATATCCTGGAATTAAAGTTTTGAATGTTACAAGTAGTGATGAAATGTTTGATACAGTTGCATCAAATATAAATAATGCTGATATTGTTGTAATGTCCGCTGCTGTTGCAGATTACAAGCCAATTGCAGTTGCAGACAATAAAATAAAAAAGAAAGACAATAACTGGAATTTGGAGTTGGAAAAAACTAAAGATATTTTACATTTTGTAGGAAATAATAAAAAACTAAACCAATTTGTCGCCGGATTTGCTTTAGAAACAGAAAATGAAAAAGCAAATGCTATTTTAAAACTAAAAGCAAAAAATGCAAATTGTATTATTCTTAATTCCTTCAATAATAATAACCCTGTTTTTGGAGCAGATGAAAATAAAATAACAATCATTGATTCAAACGAAACAGAACATAACTTTGAAACCAAATCAAAGGCAGCAGTTGCAAACGATATTGTGTCATTTATTATTTCAAAAATCAGTAATGAAAAAAAGTAGTTTCTTTCTAATGGTTGCTTTTGCAATCTCTACAGTTAGCTTTTCGCAAGAGTTTCAAGCTAAAGTAACAGTAAATGCAAGCAGAATTAATACATCGGTTGATAAGAAAATTTTTACAACGCTACAAAATCAATTAACCAACTTTATCAATAACCGAAAGTGGACAAGTGAAACATATAAACCAACAGAAAAGATTGATGTGAATTTTGTTCTGAATATTGAAAGCATTGTAGAAACTAATGTTTATAAAGCTCAACTTTTAATTCAATCTGCACGTCCAGTGTTTAGTTCTACTTATCAAGCAGCTTTAATTAATTATCAAGATGCAGATGTCACGTTCAAATACATCGAATATCAGCCAGTAGAATTTAATGAAAGCCGTATTGCTGGAAGCGATGCCTTTGCTGCAAATCTTACAGCAATTGTTGCATACTACGCAAATATGATTCTTGGTTTAAACTATGACTCTTTTTCTCCGAAAGGAGGTGAGAAATATTTTCAAAAAGCACAGTATATTGTAAATAATGCACCAGAAGGAAATAACCTTAATGGCTGGAAAGCTTTTGATGGATTGAGAAACAGGTTTTGGTTGGCAGAAAATCTAACCAATAGCAGAAATAATATTTTACATAGTATAATATATGGCTACTATAGAAATGGATTTGATAAAATGGTATCTAACCAAAAAGAAGCAATTCCTAATTTTATTCAAGCTTTAACACAATTGAAAACATTTAACCAAGAAACACCTAATAGTATGTTTGTTCAATTTTTCATGCAAAATAAAATAGCTGAATTAACAGGAATTTTTAAGCTTGGGACCATGGAAGATAAAGCCAAAGCAATAGAAATTCTGTCTAATCTAGACCCATCTAATACAGGAAAATATAATGAAGAATTAAAATGAGTAAATTGTTTCTGTTATGCTGTGCTATAGTTTTTTTTTGTTCTTGCAATCGAAAGGAACAAATAATTGCTATACCACAAATGAAATTAGTAATGTGGGATGTAATTACTGCTGATGAATGGATGAGAAAACAATTTTCAGCTGATACAATTATTGATAGTACTAAAAAAAATATTGCCCTTTATAACAAAATATTTGCACTACATAAAATAACAAAAGAAGAATATTATAATAGTTACAATTACTATAAAAACCATCCCAATGAAATGAAAACATTGCTTGATTCTCTTGCAGCTTTTGGAACCCGTAAACGCGATACATTAAATAATCATATTGGTAAATAGTAAGTGGTGAATGGTTAGTAGCTAAACTACTAACTACTAACTGCTAATTGCCAATTACTAATTAACAAACATGAATAAAGTTTTTGCTAATGCCAATGATGCCATTTTTGATATTAAAGATGGAGATACTTTAATGCTTGGTGGTTTTGGTTTAAACGGAATTCCTGAAAATAGTATTACAGCTCTTGTTGCTAAAGGAGTAAAACAACTCACTTGTATTTCTAACAATGCTGGTATTGATGATTTTGGTTTGGGGTTATTACTTCAAACAAAGCAAATTAAAAAAATGATGAGTAGCTATGTTGGCGAAAATGCAGAGTTTGAACGCCAGCTTTTAAGCGGAGAATTGGAGGTTGATTTAATTCCTCAGGGAACACTTGCAACACGCATTCAAATGGCAGGTATGGGCATACCTGCATTTTATACACCTGCAGGCTATGGAACCGAGATTGCTAAGGGTAAAGAGGTAAAAGAATTTAATGGTAAAATGCACTTGATGGAATTTGCATTACACGCAAATTTTGCAATTGTAAAAGCTTGGAAAGGGGATAAGCTTGGTAATCTTGTTTTTAGAAAAGCCACCAGAAATTTCTCAACCTCAATGGCAAAAGCTGGTGATATAACCATTGCAGAGGTTGAACATTTAGTTGAACCTGGAGAATTGGATCCAGATATGATTGATGTAGCTGGTGTTTATGTGCATAGAATATTTGAAGGAAAAGATTACGAGAAACGTATTGAAAGAAGAACGACTCAAATCAAGTAACTAAGCGTTTAAATTGTCTTTTCTACATTACTAAATTATAATTAAAATGGCTCTCGATAAATACGGTATTGCACAAAGAATTGCAAAAGAATTAAAAGATGGTATGTATGTTAATTTGGGTATTGGCATTCCAACACTAGTTGCAAATTATATTCCTGAGGGAATAACTGTTATTCTGCAAAGTGAAAATGGCATTTTGGGAATGGGACCTTACCCAACTGAAGAAGAAATTGATGCCGATTTAATTAATGCTGGTAAAGAAACGGTAACACTGATTAAAGGTGCTGCTTTATTTGATAGTGCCGAAAGCTTTGGAATGATTCGTGCAGGTAAAATTGACCTTACTGTTTTGGGTGCAATGGAAGTGAGCGATACCGGTGATATTGCCAACTGGAAAATTCCTGGTAAAATGGTAAAAGGAATGGGCGGAGCAATGGATTTAGTGGCAAGTGCAAAAAATATTATTGTTGCAATGATGCATACCAATCCCAAAGGAGAAAGTAAATTATTACCTAGCTGCACATTACCTTTAACTGGTGTTGGCTGTGTTAAAAAAGTGGTTACAGAACTTGCAGTTTTGGATATTACAAAAGATGGTTTTGTTTTATTAGAAACAGCACCAGGCGTTAGTATTGATGAAATAAGAGCTAAGACGGCAGGAAGATTAATGGTATCAGAAAATGTGGTAGTGAATTAAAATAGAATTGATGATATTTCCAACCTCTGATATTGAAAATGTCAGAGGTTTTTTGTTCCTAATAGCAACTGAAATTACTGTCAAACATCTACTACATTTGCAACCATTCTAACACATCATTTATAATTCATAATTAATAATATGCTTAACGCCAACATACAAAAACTACAACGCCATTTTGTTCCTGCAGATTATACCGTAACCACCTGGGATAGCCTTGAACCTTATTTTAAAAATCTTTTAGAAAGAGAGATTAATAGTAAAGGAGATTTAGAAAAATGGTTGCTTGATATGAGTGAAATGGAAGCGGTAATCAGTGAAGATGCTTGTTGGAGACAAATTAAAATGACTTGCGATACCACAGATAAAAGCCTTGAAGAAGCCTTCACTTATTTCTGTATGGAAATTCAACCCAAGCTGCAACCCTATGCAGATGCACTCAATAAAAAATTAGTAGCTTGTGAGTATTTAAAAGAATTAGACCAACAAAAATTTTTTACCTACATAAGAAGTGTAAGAAAAAGTATTGATTTATTTAGAGAAGAAAATATTCCATTGCAAGCTGATTTAAGTGTGATGCAGCAACAGTTTGGTGTCATCAGTGGTGCAATGACAATTGAAGTAGATGGTCAAGAATATACCATGCAACAAGCTGGTAAATTCCTGCATAGTCACGATAGAACTTTGCGTGAAGCTGTTTACAGAAAAATAAATGAAAGAAGAATTGTAGATAAAGATGCTTTGCATAATTTGTATAGCGAGTTAATTGCAAAACGCCATCAAGTAGCCGTAAATGCTGGTTTTGATAATTATAGAGATTACAAATTTGTCGAGCTAGGAAGGTTTGATTACACCAAAGAAGACTGCTATAATTTTCACGATGCAGTAAAGCAACACATTGTTCCTTTGGTTAATAAAATCTATCAAAACAAAAAACAAAAATTAGGGTTAACTACTTTAAAGCCTTGGGATACAGAAGCAGAACCCGAAGGTACACAACCATTAAAACCTTTTACAACAGGTAAAGATTTATATGAAAAATCTGTAGCTTGTTTTCAAGAATTGAATCCATTTTTTGCAGATTGCTTACGCAAGATGAATGAGCTAAATCATTTTGATTTGGAAAGCAGAAAAGGTAAAGCACCTGGGGGTTATAATTGTCCATTAACAGAAAGTGGTGCACCATTTATTTTTATGAATGCAGCAGGGCAAATGGATGATGTAACTACAATGGTTCACGAAGGTGGACACGCTGTACATTCTTTCTTATCTCACAATTTAGAGCTAAGTGCTTTTAAAGAATACCCAATGGAAATTGCCGAAGTGGCAAGCATGGCAATGGAGTTGTTTAGTATGAATCATTGGCAATCTTTTTTTGATAATGAAGCAGATTTAAAACGTGCCAAAGAACATCAACTAGAGCGTGTAATTACCATCTTCCCTTGGATTGCTATTATAGATAAATTTCAACATTGGGTGTATGAAAACCCTGCACATACTGTTGAAGAAAGAACGGCAATGTGGTTGCAAATTGCTGATGAATTTGCTACTGGTGCAATGGATTTAACTGGTTTGGAAGAGTACAGAAAAACTAGCTGGCAACGTCAGTTGCATTTGTTTGAAGTGCCTTTTTATTATATCGAATATGGCATTGCACAGCTGGGTGCTATTGGCTTATGGATGCAATACCAACAAAATCCTGAACAAGCCATTAATAATTATATAAATGCTTTAAGCCTTGGAGGCACTAAAACTTTACCAGAATTATATGCTGCTGCGGGATTGAAATTCGACCTTTCGCCCAACCATATTAAAACCTTAATGGAGTTTGTGAAAAATGAGATGGAGAAGTTGTAGGATAAATAAGGAAATAATTAGAGAATATTTTCTGCTTAAATTTCCTAGGTTTTGTTAGGATTAATTATTCCAACTTTACTATAAGTCATGTGAATCAAGTTTTGATTTATGTATAAAAGTGAGTAAGAGTAAACGCCAATATAGTGGATAAAAAAGATAAAAAGGAGTGGATTTTGCTGAAGATGAATTATCCTTTGCCAACAAATCTGGTTTGCAAATAAATTTCACAAACAATTACTGTGGCAATAAGTATTGAACAACGAATAAAAGCTTTGTATAACTGCAAAGGATTTCTTTGAGCAAGATTATTTAGTTAAGATATGATTGACATTAATGCAAAAAATGCAATGAGAAAGTTATAAGCAACCCAAACAAAAAAAATGAATTCGATAGTAAACATACATATCTCCATTTACTCCTTCATTTCCCATAATTGTACTCATAAAACTATAACCATAAAAAGCCATTAAAAGCAAACAAATAGGTATTAATAGAATTGGAAGAAATATATGATGTTGTTCAAGTTTATTTGGCATAATGAAAAGTTAAAATTGCAGTTATCAAAGATTGAATTAATTTAATCAACCACAAAAATCTGCGTTCATCAGTTAAATCTGTGACATCTGTATTCCATTGTTTCTTTGCAATGCAAAACTTCCTTATTTTTATTCCACTAATTTATGCAAACAGATACAACCAATATTAACTTCCAAGCCGCCACCGATTTCATTAACTATACCAATCGTTCTGTGTTTTTAACTGGTAAAGCCGGCACAGGTAAAACTACTTTTCTTAAACATATTCGTACTTATAGCGAAAAACAAATAGCTGTTGTGGCACCCACAGGCGTTGCAGCTATAAATGCAGGTGGCGTTACCATACATTCATTTTTTCAATTGCCATTTACGCCCTATATCCCGGGTAAATTAGAATGGGGCAACAATAACGAAAAGGTGGCAGATAAGCACCAATTGTTGGGCAAGGTTAAACTTAATAAAGAACGCATTGGTATTATTCAGAAGCTGGAACTATTGATTATTGATGAAATTAGTATGGTGCGTTGTGATGTATTAGATGCTATTGACCAAGTGTTAAGGCATTATAGAAACCAACATCACAAACCCTTTGGCGGTTTGCAAGTATTGTTTATTGGCGATATGTATCAGTTGCCACCAGTAGTGCCAAACGAAGAGTGGCAAATGCTTACACAATTTTATAATAGTCCGTATTTCTTTGATAGCAAAGTGATACAAGAAGTAGAACCTGCTTGTATTGAGTTGAATAAAATTTATCGTCAGGATGATGAAAACTTTATTGATTTATTAAATAAAGTAAGAAATAATGCATTGGATGAAGATGCTTATAATTTATTGCAAAAGCACTTTAATCCAGAGTTTCAGCCCAAGAAAGATGAAGGTTATATTACACTAACAACGCACAATGCAAGAGCTGATGCTATCAATGCCGAAGCTTTATCATCGCTTCCTACTGCATCTTATTTTTTTAAAGCAGTAGTTGAAACAGAGTTTAGTGAAAAAATGTTTCCCGTTGATGAAGTGCTTGAATTAAAGTTGGGAAGTCAGGTAATGTTTACCAAAAATGATTTAGATAAAAGCAAAAGATATTTTAATGGAAAGATAGGAACCATTACAGAAATGAGTAATGATTCTATTGTGGTGAAATGCAAGGATGATGCAGAATCTATTAAAGTTGAAAAATATAAATGGGAAAATATTCGTTACACTTTAAATCCACAAAAACAACAAGTAGAAGAAGAAGTGATAGGAACTTTTACGCAGTATCCATTAAGACTAGCCTGGGCCATAACGATTCATAAAAGTCAGGGTTTAACTTTTGATAAAGCTATTATAGATGCGGGCAAAGCCTTTGCTCCAGGACAAGTGTATGTTGCTTTAAGTCGTTGCAGAACACTAGATGGAATTGTTTTAGTCAGCAAAATTGGTAGCAACAGTTTATTTGATGATGAGCATATAAGGAACTTTAGTAAGAACTATAAAAGCAACCATCTTAATGAAAGCTTAGCGTTTGAAAAACATTTGCATCAAAATGATATCCTGCAAAACATATTTAATTATGATGATGAATTGAAAGGCTTTGATAGATTGCATCATTTTATTGCTCAACATAAATCATCTTTCAATACTGCAACATTTGAATTTGCAGGCATTGTAAAAGATAACATTATTAAACTAAGCAGATTTGGATTATCGTTTAGTAAAGAATTATCATTACTAAACGATAATAAAACTCTTCCTGAAAATAATGATGCTTTACAAGAAAGATTTAAAAAAGCAGCAGCATATTTTAGCAAAGAGTTGAAGGGTTTGGTAGAAATGATAAACACCTCTCCCGCCATAACAGACAATAAAGACAATGCAAAAAATTATGGTGAATTATTAAAGCAAATATTTGTGTTACTTGCAACAAAGCAAGTTGTTTTATCAGTACTTGAAACTGGTTTTTTGTTCGAACTATATCAAAAGGCAAAAAAGCAATTTGCAATGCCCTCGTTTATGGTAAATGCTTATGCAGGCAAAAGTACAAGTGGCTATAAACACAATACACACCCAGATTTATATGATGCTTTAAAAGATTTAAGAGATGAAATTTGTGCCGAAAGCGGAGACCCAATTTATATGATTGCTAATTCTAAAAGCTTGGAAGAAATGGCTACTTTTCTTCCCCAATCAAAAAAGGAATTAATGCAGATAAGTGGTTTTGGTAAAGCCAAAGTAGAAGGGTTTGGTATGCAGTTTTTAAACATTATTGTTAACTACTGTCAGCAGAACAATCTAAGTTCTTTGATTCACACAAAAGAAAATGTGAAAGAAGAAAAGCCCAAAGTTGAGAAGGTCAAATCTGATAAACCAGACACAAAGGAAGAGTCATATAAGCTGTTTATTCAGGGAAAAACTATTGAAGAAATTGCTGCAATCAGAACGCTTACTCCACAAACTATTGAAGGGCATTTAGCCAAATATATCGCAAATGGAAGTATTGCTATTACGGAATTTGTTCCAATTGAAAAAGCCTCTATCATCGTTAAAGCACTGGAAGGATTTGAAAAAGAATCTTCTATTATTCCCATAAAAGAGCAATTAGGCGACGGTTGTAGTTTTGGAGAAATCAGAATGGTTATTGCTCATTTAGATTTTGTTAATAGTAAAGGTTGAAAAATTGCTTTACGAATTTTAAATTAACTAGACAACTTGCTGATTATTAAATTTTGGATATTGTCGATTCTTTTTCGATAGGTTTCTTACAGCAATGTTAAGTGAAGATTAAATAGTTGATAGTTTATAAAACTTATCTCTAAAACACCTCACAACACAGTTTTGTGTCTATATTTGCCTACTAAAAATACTTTATGAAGAAAATTCTATTTTCATTATTTACCCTGGTTTCAATGAGTGCTTTGGCACAAACTCCATTTACACCAGGAAACTTAGTTGTTACCAGAGTTGGTACTGGCGGACAAGCATTAAGTAACCAATCTCAAGTCATCAAAATTGTTGAGATGACACCAGCAGGAACAGTGGTACAAACAATTCAATTACCATATTCTGCTGCAACTGAAACAGGAGGAAATTATAAGATTTGTGCTCAAGGCTCTTCCTCAAATGATGCCAACTTAACTTTATCTGCCAATGGTGCCTATTTTGTTTTAGGAGGATATAATTC
>Ga0114975_10000789_pt1 | contig 23231 bp, 21 predicted proteins | sample S_130626_EF_Meta_FD_87031 | JGI IMG/M metagenome (GOLD analysis project Ga0114975, IMG submission 87031) | Freshwater microbial communities from Lake Simoncouche, Canada to study carbon cycling - S_130626_EF_MetaG | ecosystem: Environmental > Aquatic > Freshwater > Lake | place: Lake...
ACTAGTCTCATGTTCTTCATCCACAATGATGAGACCTAAATCTTGCAATGGAGCAAAAATCGCACTTCTTGCTCCTATCACAATCCGCGCCTCTCCTCGATGCAGACGCAACCACTCATCATGACGTTCTCCCTCCGAGAGATGACTATGTAAGACTGCAATGAGTTTTTTTTCTTGAGTATGCTCAAGGCGTGCTCGGAAGCGCTCTACTGTCTGTGGGGTGAGTGCGATTTCAGGAACTAAAATAAGAACAGATTTTCCAAGTGCGAGAGCCTTTTCCATAGCCCTCAAATAGACCTCTGTCTTACCGCTTCCTGTGACTCCATGAAGTAAAAAAGGAAGTGAAATAAAAGGCTCTGATTTTTTTTCTAATGCTACTACCCGCAGGAGTTCTTCATTAATGAGAGCTACTGTCCGATATTGATCGCTATTGAGTTTAGGGATAGGACTTGGCAATAGTTCCTCATGAGAAAAGGGATCACGTGAAACCGATTCTTCCTTAAGAAAAATCCATCCTTCTTGAACCAATGCATGTAAGGAACTCCCTGTTGCCTTTGTTTGTTTAAGGAGCTTGGCAGCGCTCATTTTCTCCTTGGAGGAGAGCAAGAGCTCGAGTAACGCTTTTTGTTTGGGGGCACGTACGCCAAGAGCATGCAGAAATGTTGGAGAAGGTGTTTTGAGTAGAATAGCCATCCTTACTTTTTTTTCTGTAAGAGAATTGTTACGAATTGTTGTTGGAACTAACGACCGCAAAACGGCATCCAGGGAGGTGCAGTAATAGTCGGCCATCCAATAGGCAAGCTTCATAATCTTAGGAGAAATTAATGGTCTTTCCTGTGAGGTTTCCAATGTGCCCGATCCCTCTTCTCCCTCATGGCATAGAGCACGGTAATCGATCACTTCTATGATTTTTTTGACCTTGGAAAAGGCAACTTTGTCGTGCAACGAAAGCACCACTCCCATCACAATGGCTTTGCGTAATGGAACACGGACCCGTACCCCTACTTCAACGCGCTGTTGCAGCTCATCTGGAATGGCATAGTCAAGTTCGGTGCCTTCGGTACGGTCTATGAGAATACGGGCGTAAGACATCTTTACTTTGTGCTTGGAGTCACTTTGTTTTTTATAGTGTATTCAATTGAAAAGGGGATGTGATAAACATGCTCTTCATCCCTAGCCCGGATATTTCATACGATCGTAACGAGGAAGCCGCAAAGGCTGATGGAATAAGGCAGAAACGTATTTTGACGCAGGGCGTAGAAGTCCCTAATGCCCGAGGAAGACTTCGAGCTCAACGCAGCATCTATCTGACTTCCCAGCTTCCGTAATAGATTGATTGTGAAATAGGGGGGCTAGCATGCTAGCTTCCGATTTCCACAGGTAATGACATAAGATATCCAGGTGAGACCTCGCTTCCCTCGCTTCTATAAGGCAGCTGTGGCTAGGGAGGGAATCGAACCCCCGACACGAGGATTTTCAGTCCTCTGCTCTACCGACTGAGCTACCTAGCCATACTCCTAGAAACAACTAAGTGGATGTAACTCTAGCGATTTTATTGCAACGAGCAAGTCACAACTCATCCCATTTTAAAAAACAACTCCGATCTGGGCACCTAAAACCAGTGCATTTGGTGTTGTGCTGGAACCAGCAGGATGAATGACCCATTGAATATCTGGTTGGATATAGGAAAATTTCGTCAAAGAGACACGATAACCAGCTTCGTAAACAAGCTCATAGTCACGAGTTCCATGACCTATCTGCTGACTTAGTGCTGAAAAATCTGTGCTATAATTTCCATAGGCTACGCCAGCAATGCTCATGTCATTGGTACGTCCAGGAATAAGCCCTGTATAAATGGCCCCTCCATTGACTTGAAATGGCATCAATGAAGTATTTTGTTGAGGAGAGAGTGTATAAACAGACCATAGAACTAACCCTTCTTCTGTGAGGAGGCTTGGTCGATAGACTGTCTGATCAGCATGCCAGTAGAGGCCGTACGTGTTGGGCGTTTTATCCCTATTATTGAATTGGGGATATTCCATGCTTGAATAGTACCCCCCCATCCAATAGTGGCCTTCGAAACCCGTAGGAATAGATTTTTCTTTTACTTTAGGGAGAGAGCATAAAGTTTGTTTAAAAAACTCAGGGTTCCAACTGTATTGCCCCAGGAGCATGACTCCATCGTTAGGATAAAAGTTCCAATTCAATCCTTGCACAGAATTTTTGGGCACTACCTGGTATACACCACAGCGAGCAACCATATGAGAGGGGAGGTCTATTTTGAGTCTGCTGCCCCAGACAGCATTAGGATAAGTAGAAAATCTGCTGTTCACCGGAAGGGACTGAGGATTCCCATCAATTCCATTATTCATATAAAGCCAGTAGAGGGGAGAGACGGCAAAATCATCTCCAGAGCCGATGCGCCCTACTTTCAAACTAGAATGATTGTTCCAAAAATCTTGCTGATACGACAGTTCATACCAGTGGAACGTCTGACCTCCGTAAACCTGCTGCACTGTAAATTGATTTTTAATATTCTCTTTGGAGAGACTATTTCCATCACGTTGAAGAGTGCTCATTAAGAGATAGCCACCGGGCCACCCAAAAAGTTTTTCTGTTTCAATAAGACACCCTAGAGCGAAATTATCAGCATACCTCAAGCCTCCTGGCACTTTTCCTCCAACAGGATTTCCAGCAACATTTGAGGTGTAGGTCACTGAAAATTCAATCCCATGCCGATCTAATATGTCGCGATATCCAATCCAATTTCCAGAAGCATATTGAAACTCTCTCACATTATGGGGCATGTTCGCTATGGCATCATAAGGGGAACCAAAACGTCTTGGGCGCGCTCCTGATCCCATTCCTCCTCCTCTTAGAGCTGGATCTCTATTGATTCTCTTTTGAAGAAATTCCATCTCCTCACTTTTTGAAGATGGAACTTGTTGAGCGCTAAGAAAGGGCAGCCCGACTATGATTAAAAAAAGAAAGAGCTTTTCTTGATTAGGCACCCTGATCATGAAGTGATTACTCCCAAAAATATTTTCTCATTACGATTTTTTTATTGCAGGGAAGAGCCCCCCTTCAATGAGTCGAAGTCTTTTATGGAGCCTCTGGAGAGATGCTTCCTTTTTTACTCAGCAAGAATTGATAGCAAACTCTTCCTAGGAAAAAAAGAGGCGTAGCACTGAGCGGCCCACGAGATTGAATCAAAAATCCATCTTCATGGTGGCTTTCTGCAATAACAACGGGAGCAAGGTGCTTTGTGAGGGTTCCTGTTGAGGGAAGGAGTGAAAAATCTAGGAGCGCTCTAACTTGAGGAAAAAAAGCACTCCCTACTAGAAGGCTTGGTCGTGCTAAGGTGTAAGCACGCTCCACAATTTCTTTGGAAACAAAATAAAAGAATGCTTCATTGGCCTCATCATAAAGCACTTTATTTTTTGAGAAACCGGGAGTGGATTCTAATGTTGGAGAGGCAGCGTTATGATTGCTGGTTTCCTTTGTAACAACAGGATCCGAAGAGATAAAAAATGATCCGTTAGCAGAAGCTAAGCAGGGCTCTATTGTTGAAGCCACTTTGGGCATTGAAATCATTAAAAGATCATTTTGATCCGAGGCTTGAAGAGAACCTCCAAGTTGTGGTGCAGCTTGATCTAACCAGTTTGCCACCTTCTCAGAATCGGCTTCTGGAGCAGTCATCAGAAGTGTTGGAAAGGTGCTTCCACTATTCCAATCGAGCATCATGATCATTTCTGGTTTTAATAGAGTTGCTAGCAAAAGCAGATCAAGATCCCGGGATGCTAACATATCGCTGAAATGGAGGGGAAGAGCTCGGTTGCTTTTGATATTTTCTACGATCTGCTTCCAGTTCGTGAGTCGCTCTATAAAACCTAGTGTTGTAGGCTTGGTAATGCGGAGACCTTGATGGGATAGGTGTTCCTCAATATTGAAATCCCCACTGAAAAATAGGTTTTCTTCCATTCCCTCTTGCGTCAAGCAAAACGAAGCTCCCGTTGCTTGTGCTAATGACAACAGAGGCTCCTCCCGGCTCACCATGGAAATGTAGGGGATTTTTTCAAGTGCTGCAGACTCCCTCACATAACAAAAAAGATCCCCCTGCAACAAAAGATGATGGCGGTTTTTTTGGTAGAGCGGCGCGTTCCGAAGAGACTCCTGGCTCTTAGTTCGGCCACAACAGAGATCAAGCGTTTTTTGAAGCGCCTTAAGGTCATTACTCACAAAACACCAGTTATCATGAAGGACTGTGTAGAAAACCAAAGAAGAAATTGTTCTCTTCTTAATGATTTCACCATGATGTTCCTCTACTTTCAGAACAACCTCATTAACCTTGCTCGTGGGCATGTTGAAACGTTGGAGCAATCGCATGATCCCTTCCTCCAAGGAGTCCTTGTCTCCAAAAAATTGACATCCCACAATCCAGCTAGGATCTTGTTCACCCGGCTCTACGGCAGCAAAGAGACGCCCCGGACGAATTTTATGTAGAAGATCCAGAGCTATTTTGGGGCTCATCGTGTTACTCAACAGACCACTCTTTTCATAAAAACGATCCAAAGGACGACGCAGAAAATTTTTTATTTCTGGCTCTACCGTTAGTTGACAGAGCTCGGATGCATTCCAACGAGCAATGGAAGAGGGAAGATCGGGTGCTTCAAAAAGAATAGTTGTATTGCTCGGAACGAGTGCTGCAGCAGTCATTGGCCCAGAACGACGTAATTGCCAATAAACAACGGAGGTAACTACTACAAATATAATCCCTAAGATCAATGCCGTTTTTTTCATAACTTCAAATTGTAATCTAAAAATGGACTTTAAAAAAGAAAATCTCCAATAAGAGAGAGCCATCCTTTTAAAAAAACCTTCTAAAAAATCCTGATGGTTAACCCGCATATTTCATACTGCTCGTGACGAAGAGGTCGCGATGGCTTATGGGGCAAGACGAGTGACGAAGTCTGACAACGGCTGTATGAGTACATACTGCCCGAGGAAGACTTCGAGCTCAACGTAGCATTCAACAGGCTTCTCGACTTCCGCAGGTGATTGGTGTGACATATCCGGGCAATCTGACCTTTTGAAATTAAAAATGTGTGCTATCATCTCTTCACTATGAATATGTCTATCTATTTTTTGCTTATTGGTATCCCACTGATACTTGGCCTCTGGGCACAATTTCGAGTTTCCTCGACATTGAAACGTTACAAAAAAATTACGGTTAGCAGTGGTCTTACAGGTGCAGAAGCGGCACAGCAGATTTTAGATGCCTCTGGAATTCATGGTGTCAAAATCATTTCTTCCGATGGTATGATGGGAGATCATTACAATCCTACAGATAAGACACTGCACCTTTCTGAAGAAATATTTTCAGGAAACTCGATTGCTGCTGTGGGTGTTGCTGCCCACGAATGCGGTCATGCACTTCAAGACCAAGAGAGCTATGCTCTGCTCAAGTTACGCTCAGGGCTTGTCCCTGCCACCCAATTTTCTTCACAGATTTTACCTTTTGTAATTTTGGGAGGCTTTCTTTTTCATGTAACCAACCTTATTACCCTTGGTATTGCCTGTTATGCGGTACTGATGCTTTTTCAGTTAATTACATTACCCGTAGAATTTGACGCTTCTGCTCGAGCCAAAATGATTCTTCAAAAAATGGGAATCATTCAATCACCTCTCGAGGTGGAAGGTGTTTACAAGGTTCTCAATGCTGCAGCATGGACCTACATCGCTGCTTTTGTTGCAGTTCTTGGAAACTTAATTTATCTACTTTTAGTAAGGCGGAACGAGCGATGAGTCATCGATATTTGTAGTTATTCTTCCATTGAAATTCATTTTATGACCCTCCCAACTCCTATTGTTCTCACTATTGCCGGTTCTGACTGTTCCTCTGGAGCAGGAATTCAGGCAGATCTTAAAACATTTTCAGCCTTAGGCTGCTACGGATTAACTGCTGTAACATGCATTGTCGCTGAAGTTCCGGGCCAAGTCGTCTCAATCCAGGCGGTCAATCCCGATATAGTACGGGATCAAATATCGATCTTATTTGATACCTTTTCTATTGCGGCAGTAAAAACTGGAATGCTCTATTCTGAATCAATTATCAGCGCTGTTGCAGATGTATTTGAATCTCTGCCTCATCTTCCACCTCTGATTGTCGATCCAGTAATGATTGCGAGCAGTGGTGATCCCTTGCTAGAACCTGATGCTGTTGCTGCCTATCAGGAAAGACTCTTCCCACTAGCCACCCTGATTACACCTAATCTTGACGAGTTATATTTTCTTGCTTCCGCAATAAAACGCCCCGTATCGCTTGATGAATTAAAAAGTGTCGGGTATGAGTTGCTAGCCAAGACAAAAAGATCACTCCTATTAAAAGGGGGGCATCTTCACATAGAAACAGCCACTGATCTATTACTTCTTCAAGATGGAACAGAATATTCTTTTTCAGCTCCCTTTCTACGTGATGTAGAAACACATGGCACTGGCTGCACTTATGCTGCTGCTATTACTGCCTTTTTGGCTCAAGGAAATCCCCTTCCTCAAGCAGTTGCTATGGCTAAAAAAGTCATTACTAATGCGATTGCTCATGCCTACTCTTGGAATCACGTCAGTGCTCTTCATGTGACCTCACAATAAAATAAAAACTAACATGAGAACGAGGTCAGTTCCGCTATAGGGCTAACCCGCCTATTTCATACTGATTCTGCTGCAGCTTGCGAACACCTGATGGATACTGCGTCAGCTTCGAATTGCTCCTCGGGCTGTATGTCTCATACTGCCCAAATCACAATTCGAGACCAACGCAGTAATAAGGAGCTTTCCACAAGCCGTAATAGATTTAGTATGAAATATGCGGGTTAATAGAGTGCCAAAGCAGCTATTTCAAATTTCTAATATCTTTGGGAAGTGGCTCAGTAATTGATAGCCCGAAGGAGTTACAGTAATCACATCTTCATGACGAACTCCTCCTAGGCCTGGAATATAGAGACCGGGCTCGATAGTAAAAACATGTCCCGATTTCAACATCGCCTTTCCAAAACGAGGTTCTTCATGAAGTTCTAGTCCAAGACCATGTCCTGTACCATGGAAGAAACCGCTCCAACGCCCCTCTTTTTGTTCAGTAGGATATCCTAATTGAGTAAAAAATTGCCGTACTGCTTCATCGATTTTTTTCCCAGAGGCCTTGGGCTTTATTTTATTGAATGCCAGTTGTTGCCCTTCCAGACAGGTTTTCCAGAGGTGGTGGTGGTGTTCAGAGGCTTTACCTCGCACCACGGTACGAGTAAGGTCACCATAATAACCACTTTGGGCATCTCGAGGAAAAAGATCGAGGATGATGAGTTGATGAGCATGGAGAATCCCATGTCCACGTTCATGGGGATCACATGCTTGCAATCCACCTGCAATAATAGAATCCCCAGCAGGTATACCTCCTGCACGATAAATGGCCCCCTCCACCTCGTGGCGTAATCGTTCTGAAGTGAGTAATTTTCCACTCCATTTCAAGGCATTGTTTTTCCCAATTCTACTCTTCCTCAATATTTCAATAGCTCGCTCCATTCCCACCTCCGTGATTTGAGAAGCTCGGCGGAGCCATTCTATTTCCTGAGGTTTTTTGAGTGCTCGTTCTGGGAAAAAAAGCCCTTCTCGTGTCTCTACAAAACATTCTAATGCCTCCAGTGAACGCCCCAAGCTCAGTGAAAAAGTGGCAGGAACTTCCAGATGAGAGATCCCTCTTTTTTTTATAAAGAAAGCAATAACTTCTGCTTCGCTGGGTTGATGTTGGAGCTCTTCTCCTGCTTCTTTGGCAACTAAACTCCAGGAAATCACTTGATCAACTGAGGCTTCACGACGACCACGATCTATCTCAAGGTCGTGGAGTAGGAGGATCTTTTGTCCATCATGTTCGAGATAGACAAAATCATCTGGAGCACGAAATCCTGTAGCATAAAACATATCAGCACCACGCTGACTTTCAGAAATAAGGAGACGTGCATGGCTATTGCCTTGGAGGGTCAGAGAGTTATTAGCCTGCATATTTCATACTGGTTCGTCGCGAGGTGCTGTGAATCCTGATGCAGAGAAGGAAGGTGATGGATTGCGACGACGGCTGTATGTTTCATACTGCCCGAGGAGCAATTCGAAGCTGACGCAGTATCCATCAGGTGTTCGCAAGCCGCAGCAGAATCGGTATGAAATATGCGGGTTAGCCTTGTTGCCCATAAAAAGGAGAGCATTAGAACCTTTTTAGACTCTTCTTACAATAGAATAGCTTTATCAATTATTTTAAAAAGATCTTGCCATCATGATGCTTTGAGCTAAGGTTATGCATCTTATGGCAAAAACTTCATGGCTAGAACGAGAGAAACGCAAACGTGCAACTGTTGCAAAGTGGGCAGCTCTTCGTACTGAACTAAAAGCAAAGAAAGATTATATTGGCCTCAGCCAATTACCTCGAGATGCAAGTCCTGTTCGTCTCTCAAACCGTTGTCAGTTGACCGGTCGTCGTCGTGCTTTTATTCGCCGATTCCAACTCTCTCGTATCACTTTTCGTGAAATGGCTACGAACGGCCTTATCCCAGGAGTGACCAAGTCCAGTTGGTAGTTTTCCCTTGCAGCGTGAGAATCGGGCTAGCCCGCACATTCCATACTGGTTTGTTGCGAGGCGACGCGAATCCTGATGCAGACAAGGAAAGTGATGGATTGCGACGACGGCTGTGTGTTACATACTGCCCGAGGAGCAATTCGAAGCTAACGCAGTATCCATCAGGTGTTCGCAAGCCGCAGCAGAATCAGCATGAAATCTTCGGGCTAGGGGTCCCCACACTATGGGTGGATCATAGAAACTAAATAGGTTAGCGACTCATTTTGTCTCTTGATATCAACAACTGTGTTCACATTACTTCAGCCTCTCCTCTGCCTCCTCCCATCAGCAACCTGGGATTCGGGAGAAATAATATTCTTAAAAATAGCAGCTATTTTTTTCCTTGTCCTGCTCAATGGACTCTTTGTTGCTTCAGAATTTGCTATTGTCAAAATTCGCCCAAGTCAACTCGAAGCCTTGCTTGAAGAGAAGACTCCTCAAGCAGCACGAGCCCGTCACATTATTTCCCACCTTGATGCCTATCTCTCGGCAACCCAACTTGGAATCACCCTTGCAAGTCTTGGACTCGGTTGGATTGGCGAACCATTTTTAAATTCTCTTTTTACTCCTCTCCTTTTTTCTGTAGGAATTACTTCAGAAAAAATCATTGCCTCCTGTTCCTTGCGGTGGCTTTTACCCTCATCACCTTTCTTCATATTGTCCTGGGTGAACAGTCTCCAAAAACTTTCGCCATTCGAAAACCGATTCAAACAACCTTGTGGCTCAGCCCTCTTCTAACTACCTTTTATCTTCTTTTCCGTCCTGCTATTGCCTTACTTAATGGAGCCTCCAATGCCTTGCTGCGTCATGTGTTTCGCTTGGAGCCAGCTAATGAAACAGAATTATTTCATAGTGAGGAAGAGGTCCGATTGATTTTAGGAGAAAGCACCAAAACTGATGAAATAACGCCTCTAGGCCAAAAGCTAGCCCTCAATGCATTTGATCTTCGCCACCGGGTTGTACGGGATATCATGACACCTCGTAGTGAAGTGATTACCTTTGATCTTACCAAGGACTTTGAAGAGGAGATCGCTAAAGTGGTTGCATCACAGCATACCCGTTTTCCAATCTGCTCAGGAGAATTGGATGAGGCTTCTGGTCTTGTCCATATCAAAGATTTACTAGCATGTATCGTAGCACCATCGAACAAGGAAAAGAGGTTTTCTCAATCAGAATCGCTTCCCAGCAGAAAGCAAGAGAGCATTCCTTCCAATCGAGAAGAATTAAGAGCTATTCAGAGATCTCTCTTGCACGTCTCGGAAATGATGTCCTTAGAAAAATTATTGAACTTTTTTTTATCACAGCATGCACATCTTGCTATTGTTGTGGATGAATATGGGGGGGCTGTTGGCATTGTCACACTCGATAATGTCCTAGAGGAATTAGTAGGGTCCATTCAAGATGAGTTTGATACTGCCGAAGAAGAGCTTCGCCACATTAGCGATCAGGAATTTGAAGTAGTTGGGTCATTTGCATTGCATGATCTTTCGGAAATAATCCACCTCAAGCTTGAAGAGACCGATGTTAGCACCATTGCAGGCTATGTGACGCAGCTACTTGATCATTTACCTCAACGAGGGGAACAGGTCTTGATTGGTGACTACTGCGTGACTGTTAAGGAAAGTGATGGTCGACGTGTGTTAAAACTCCATTTTAAGATCTCAAATCATGGCATCCCCCCAAAGATTCTCCCTAACATTAATACTGAATCACATCCACAGACTCTGCCAGGAAACGGGAGCTTGTAGGCAGTGATATCTAAATATGGAACCTCATAGTTCCAGTTCAAATGTCATGAGGAGCCGCACAAAGCTTTATTAGCAGAAGGCGAGCAAAGGAATGTGATGCCAGGCTGTAGGAGTACATACCGTCCAAATCACCATTCGAGACCAACGCAGTAACAATAGAGCTTTCCACAAGCCGTAATAGATTTAGTCTGAAATATTCGTGTTAGTAATGAGAATAAAATAGCTAATTTTACAGACTCCTTTTCAAAGTATTTATGAAGGACCAGCAGAACAATCACAACGAGGAAAGTTCCTTACTCTCCAAGGGAGTGAGACCATTCTTGTGTTGTTTTTTTCTTTTGTTAATAGCTTCTCTCTCTTTTTCTGCTGAGGGGGAGACCTCTTTTTTAATTTCAAGTCCGGCATTGACAACGAATGAAGAAGCTCCCCTAGCTCCTCCTTCTAACATCACAAACCAGCTTGTTTTGTCTATAGCGCAAGATCCATCCAATACAAACACCCTTTCTTATCCTACTCCAGCAGCTTCACCACAAGATCTCTTGCCATCTCCAGCAGTAGTGTTAACCCCTTTAGAGAATACCAATCTTATATCTTCGAATAACCCTGTTTCACCAGAAGTCACATCGAATACCCCCTCTCCTCTCCTAAGAACAAACACCACACCAATCCTTGGCACCAATTCCACTTTGTTTGAACAAGATTTAGAAAAAAAGGGAGATGCTATTCCTGCTTCGACAAAAGCATTAATGGATGCTGGAACTAAAATAAAATCAGGGGTGGTGGCACCTAGAGCTCCAAGTCTCACCATCGATGAGTGTGTTAGAACGTCACTGCAAAAAAACCCCTCCATCCTCACTGCTATCGATACGATACGTCAACAAAGTGGTAATTTTATCACAGTACGATCAGCTATTATTCCTCAACTGGGCATCACAAATGCCTCCTATACCTGGATTGATCCTCAATTAAATAACAGAAGTCGCCTGCCTAACAGCCAAGTTCCTATTAACCAAAGTTGGGGATTACAATTAGGTGGCACTCAGCTTCTCTACAATGGAGGCACAGCAATCGCCAATATTAAAGCAGCCAAATTCTCTGAACAGATCGCCTACTATAATCTTCGAGTGACAATCGACTCGGTTATTGCACAAATTATCTCTGCTTTTTATCAGGTTGTTCTTAATCGAGCACTCGTTGTTGCCAACCAACAAAGTGTCGAATTACTTGCCAGCCAAGTCGAAGATCAAAAAAGTCGTTTTGATGCAGGTACGGTACCTCGTTTCAATGTCCTTCAAGCTGAAGTGCAGCTTGCCAATGCACAACCTGCGCTCATCACAGCTCGTAACAATCTTCGCGTTTCTTTATTTCAACTTGTTCAACTCATTGGAATGAACTATCCGAATCTCAACTCTGTTGAAGTTCCTTTTGAAGTTGTTGGGGAGCTTGTCTATCAACCACGTAAAATTAATACTGATGAATCGATCCACACGGCTTTGCAGCGAAGCCCAACACTCAAATCACAACGGCATAATATTTTAATGATGGCTGAAAATATTACTGCCGCCTTAGGGGGCTACCTTCCTACAATTACTGCAGGAGGAGGCTATCAATACCTTTCTGCTGATGGTTCCTATACCAACAATGCAGGAACGAAAGTCTACAACCATAATCTTAGTAATTTTGTGAGTGGGTGGTTTTTTGGGGTTCAAGGAAATTGGGCTATTTTTGATGGGCTTGCCACCTATGGAAATGTGAAACAAGCAAAAGCCAATCTTATGATTGCTAAGACTGCTTACGATAATAGTGTCCGACAAGTGATTCTTAATGTTCAGCAAGCTATCTCCAATATGCAACAAGCCCAGGAGACAGTTGATAGTCAAAAAGCAAATGTGCTTCAAGCTGCTGAGGCTTTGCGTCTCTCTCAAGAGCGCTTGAATGCTGGTGCAGGAGTGCAACTCGATGTACTCAATGCTCAAGTGCAGCTCTTGCAGGCACAGACAACGGTTTTGCAATCTGAATACAACTACATTGCCTTTACAGCCCAATATGATCAAGCGCTCTCCTTGAACACGCAGTACGAAGAACTTTTTGATGATCCGATGAACCATCGTGAAAAAGGCCGTTACAAGATGTTGAATTCCTCAAAAAATCCACAACCGCTTTTGCCCCGTTCTTTAAGAGCTGCAGATCCTCTTCCTGCTGAATTCACGGTATCGAAGCCAAGGAACAAAAAGGCTAAAAATCGCCAACGAGAGATGATCGCAACACCATAAGCCTCTCTCTACTATGAAGAATACTGCATGGATTGAGAAAATAACTCTATCTCCCGATAAAAATTTTCCAGCAACCGGTTTTCTGGTCGGAAGAATTCCAGACCTTGAACTTCCTACGGACCGTCATGAAGCACTTCTTAGACAACAACCGCTGCAACGAAAAATCATAGAGACCCTCTTCCCCTCGAAGGATCGATTAACAAGAATTCCGTTTGTCTCTGCGGATCAATGCCATGGTTCCGACATAGCCATTGTTAACCCTCCTTTTTTAGATACAAAAAAATGTAATCAGGTCGATGGCCTAATAACAATTCATTCGGAAGTCATTTTAAGCATTACAACGGCTGATTGCGCTCCTGTATGGATTATAGAAAAAACAGGCAGAGCAGGCGCCTTAATTCATTCGGGTAAAAAAGGGACAGCGCTTGGTATTGTTTCTAAAGCTATTGATCAAATGCAGGAAGTATTTCAAATCGATCCCTACGATTGCATCCTCACTATTGGACCGTGCATTAGGCCACCTTGCTATGAAATCGACTTTGCAGAGACCATTCGCAAGCAGGCAGCCAAGGCTGGAGTAGGGGTGATTCAGGATGAAAAAATTTGCACAGCTTGTCATCTTGATCACTATTACTCCTACCGCCGTGAACATGGAAAAACAGGGCATATGGTGGCTGTTTTGTTGTTACACAACAAAACAGCTGTAACGGATAATGGGTAATGAGTGTTTTTTGCTCGGTAATAGAAACAACTTTTTGCAATTTACTTTTAAAATCTCATTTCAAAAAATTTGTCTTAGAAAATTTTCTTTTACCCATTACTCTTCACTCATTACCCATTACTTGTCTTCGCCGTCATGCTCCTTCTCGATCAATACGTTCTTAAGAAATTTGCAATTCCTTTTCTTTATTGCATTGTCGGATTCATAGCAATCTGGCTTGTTTGGAATCTCAGCACAAATCTACCCGATTTTGTGCAAGGTCATGCAAGTTTCAGCACGCTGATCTATTTTTATTCAACTCAGATTCCCAATGTCATTGTCCAAAGCATTCCAGTAGGAACACTATTAGCACTCCTCTACTCCATGACACAAATGTCGCGTAGTAATGAAATCATTTCGATGTTGTGTAGCGGACGCAGTCTTTATCGCATCTTTCTTCCGTTTTTTTTAGTAGGACTATTCTTAGTAATCATTAGCAGCTACTTTAACTACGAAAAGGCACCTCAAGCCGAAGCGATTAAAAATCAGCTTATGGATGAAATTAAGAATGGGAAAAAAATCAACAAACTCATTCAAAATCACCTTTTTCGCAATCGTCTTGATAATCGCACCTGGTACTTGCAATCCCTTGATTTGAAAAACCAGTCAGCTCATCAACTGCAGATTATTCAACAAGATAAAGAGGGAAATATTATAGAAAAATGGTACGCGGTCGATGCTAGCTTTAATCCTTCCACGCATACATGGACCTTTGCGCAACTGCATCATGTTATTGTAAATCCTAACGGTAACATCCTCACTTTTGATTTTTCTCAACAACAAGAAAAAAATGATTGGAGCGAATCTCCCTGGCGCATTGCAAGCTCTAGTATGAATCCTGATTTGCTTGGTGTTCCTGAACTCAAAACATACCTACATAACAACAGTGACTTTACCAAAGCACGTCTTGCTCCTTTTCTAACTCATCTCGACTATCGCTGGGCACTTCCCTGGATGTGTTTTATTGTGATTCTTTTGGCTGCACCCTTAGGAGTGATCTATTCCCGTCGAAGTATTTTAAGTGGGGTGGCCATTGCAGTGAGTCTTTTTGCAGCACTTCTTTTTTCAAGTAATCTATTTTTAGCTCTGGGTAAGGGATATCGTTGCTCTGCTTGGATTGCAGCCTGGGGACCCAATATTGTTTTTGCTGGAATTGGAATTTATTTAATCTGGATCAAGGCAACAGGACGCGAGCTGCCAAAATTTCAATGGCCAAAATAAGCGACTCCAAAAAAATGAATAAAAAAGAGGATGCTCTCCCGATCTATCCTTTCACCTCATTTCTTTCATCACTTTTCATTTTTCTAGCCTGGATATTTCATATTGATCGTGACGAGGAGGCGGTGAAGGCTGATGAGGTAAGGCAGGCTTTGCAGCTCCTTGCAACACATCAGCATGAAATATCTAGGCTCAAGTTATTCTCCATTTTTGTGAATCCTCCTCTTCTCTAAATTCCTATGCTCTACGATTGGAACATCACATCCCGCTCAAAGACCTGCCAGGCAACGGGGCTACCCTTTGTAGAGGGAGCATTTTTTTATACACTTCTTTTTTCTACTCATGAAGGGTACGAACGATTGGACTTAAGTGAAGCAGCTTGGGAAGAGAGGAAAAAAGATCCGGCTTCTCCAGTTCCTTTCTCATCGTGGTGTTCTCTTTATGAATTACCTCCTGCTCCTGCTCCAGAAACCCTACCCAAGAATGATGCAGAGGAGATGTTACGCCAACTCTTATCCCTTCAGGATACTAAAAACCTGAATGCAATCTATATTCTCGCCGTGATGTTGGAGCGAAAAAAGGTATTGAAGCCACTTCCCTCTTCAGAACCCTATGTCTTGGTGTATGAACATGCTACCACCGGGGAGACATTTCTAATCCAGGATCCTAAGCTCAGTTTAGAAAATATATTAGAGGTACAAGAAGAGGTCTCTTCCATTCTGAATCAATCTGTGATCAATCCAGTAACGAGTAATGGGTAATGGGTGGCTGGCACAAAACATAAAAACGTCGAACATTCAATCACTCATTACCCATTATCCATTACTTGTCTTCAATGTCTTTAATGCCACTCCCTCTCTTCCTAGCTCCGATGGCAGGAGTAACAAATTCGATTTTTCGTCGTATTTGCAAAGAACAAGGGGCCACGGTTCTTACGACAGAGTTTGTTTCTGCTGATGGGATCATGCATAAAAATGAGAGAACACGACGCTACCTTGAGTTCACAGAGGAAGAGCGTCCACTCGGCGTTCAACTCTTTGGAGGAGATCCCGAGCGCCTTGCAGAAGCAGCGCGCCAGGTCGTTGAATGGGTACAGCCTGATTTTATTGATCTTAATTTTGGATGTCCTGCTAATAAAGTAGTCTGTCGTCATGGGGGCTCTTCTTTACTTCGTGATTGTCCCACATTAGAAAAAGTCGCTGTAGCTGTGGTTAAGGCAGTAGCCCCGCTTCCCGTCACTGCAAAAATTCGCATCGGTTGGGATGAGCATTCCATCAATGCCACCACCACAGGGCGCCTCCTTGAAGAAAGTGGAATCAAGCGGCTTGCCGTCCATGGTCGCACTAAGGCACAAGGTTATTCTGGAAAAGCAGACTGGGAGGTGATTGCCCAAGTCGTAACCGCAGTTTCTATTCCTGTCATTGGCAATGGTGATATTACCTCAGGAAAGGATGCGTTAAACTTGATACAAACAGGAGTGGCAGGACTCATGATTGGACGTGCAGCTATGAGTAATCCGTGGATTTTTGCTGAAATTCATGCTGCCCTCGATGGTAACAAGGAATTCATTCCCCCAACATTACAAGAGCGCTGTGATCTGATTCGACGCCACTGCATGGAAGAAATTGCCTTTAAAGGAAACGAAGCGTTTGCTATCTCTAGCATGCGTGCCCGTCTTATGGCCTACACCAAAGGCTTTCCAGGAGCACGCCCCTTACGCGAAAAAATATCCTGTGTCTCTTCACTCATCGAGTTAGAAGAACTTTTTTCAACTCTTGAGGCTAGCCCCGCCCTCATTTTGCAGACTCCATCTGACTTTCCCGTCTCCGCAGATGATTAGGATGAAATATCCTGGCTAACTTTCGATAATATTAAACGACTTTCAAAATAGATTCTTCCTTCATGAACACTATTAAAAAAATAGATTTACACGAATCGACCTCCAAGGGGAGCTCGCTTGTGGATCAGGTAGTGGCCATTTTTGGAGAAAAGGGGTTGCTTTCTACAATTTCTGGATTTGAAACTCGACCAGAACAGTTTCAAATGGCCCATGCTATTGCCAAAGCTCTTGAAGGGGAGACGCATCTTGTGGTCGAAGCAGGAACAGGTGTTGGGAAATCGCTTGCTTACTTGATTCCAGCTGTTCTTCATTCGGTTGCCTCCAGGCGAAAAGCGGTTATTTGCACCCATACTATCACCCTTCAGGAACAACTCCTTTATAAGGATTTACCTCTTTTGCAAAAAATTCTTGGGATTCCTTTTGAAGCTGTACTACTCAAAGGACGTCAAAATTATTTTTGTCCTGCACGTTTTAATCGTGCCCTGCATTATGCCCAGGATCTTTTTTCCGGTGATGTCTTACCCGAATTAGAAAGGATACGCCTCTGGAGTGAGACAACACGGGATGGTACACTCAGCTCTCTCTCCCCAGAGCCTGATCCTAACGTTTGGGCTCAAGTGTGCAGCGATCGTTCTCTCTGCTCTCCAAAAACGTGTGGAAAGGATCCACGTTGTTTTTATCAAGCAGCCCGACGACGTGCCCTTAGCGCTGATGTTTTAATCCTGAACCATACTCTTTTCTTTACACTCTTAGAGGATCCTAGTGAAACGGAGACCGGATATCTTTTCCCTCATGATTTTGTGGTCCTTGATGAGGCTCATACAATTGAGACGATTGCCTCGCATCACTTTGGAATTACTCTTTCGCAGTATGGACTCAAACAATTACTCCATCGCCTCTATCATCCCAGAACTCACAAAGGGATTTTTCAACAACTCAAGGCCACCAAAGCAATCACAGCAACCACCGAGCTTCTCGAGGAGAGTGATCGTTTTTTTGAATCACTTCTTTCTAAATGTGATTTTAAACAAGGACGTGAATTTCGGATTCGTAGTCCGGAGCAGTTGCCATTTTTAAAAAACAAGGATGCACTCATAGAGCGCTTCAATCGTCTTGCGATTTTAATCGAGATCATCGCAGCTCCTCTGGAGGAACCACTCCAAGTGGAACTCAACGATATTGCCAAACAGCTCTCTCAAAGCAGTGAGAGCCTACTCTCTTTTTTAGAACAACATCTTCAAGAGCATGTGTATTGGATTGAAAAAAGCGGACGTATAACCCCCTCCTGCACACTTCGTGCAGCACCCGTTGACATGGGATCCCATCTTCAAAAATATCTCTTTTCAAAAAAAACAAGTGCTATCCTTACGAGTGCTACACTTTCAACAGGAGCTCCTCAGCTCGACTATTTTCGCTCGCGTATTGGTGCCTTCGAGGTAGAGGGATTAGAGCTTGGCTCTCCTTTTAATTATGAAAAACAGATGCGTATTCATCTTGTGGGCCAAATGCCAGACCCACGTCATCCCGGTTATGAAGAGGCATTAAAAAAATGGATTCTCCATTTTACCGAGCAGAGCGATGCACGCACGTTTGTTCTTTTTACAAGCTACCGAAGCATGCAAAGCATTGCCTCGGTGATAAAACCCTTTTTTGATAAGAAAAAATGGAATTTGCTTGTTCAAGGAGGTGGTCTTTCTCGCTCCAGGATGCTCGAGGAATTTCGCTCTGGTAAGCCCTGTGTGCTTTTCGGCACAGATAGCTTTTGGACGGGAGTGGACATTCCAGGAGAGGCCCTTTCCAATGTGATGATCACACGACTCCCTTTTGCAACACCTGATCATCCGCTTACCGAGGCACGTTTTGAACAGATTGTGGCTACGGGAGGTGATGGCTTTCGTGATTACTCGTTGCCCGAGGCTATTCTTAAATTACGCCAAGGGGTGGGCCGCTTGATTCGTAACAAGCAAGATCGGGGAACCATTGTCATTCTCGATAGTCGAGTCATTCACAAACCGTATGGAAAAGCTTTTCTCAAAGCGCTCCCAGAATGCCCTGTCGAAGTGGTCTAGCCCGGATATTTCACACTAATCTACTGCGGAGGACGGGAAGCAAGGCTTATTAGTACATGGCGGGCGAGGTGATACGGGCTGTAGGCCCCCCTACCGCCAGAGGAAAACTTCGAGCTCAACACAGTATCCATTAGGTGTTCGCAAGCCGCAGCAAAATCGAGATGAAATATACGGGCTAGTCCTCTTCCGTATAAAGGAAGCGCCCACATTGAGGGCAGATCATGATCTCTTTTTCTGCTTTGGCTGAGAGGATCGTTTGAGTCGTCATCTGCATATGACATCCTGTGCAGACACCATGTTCAATGGCGGCAACGGCCATTCCATTTTTACTTTTAAAAAGTCGCTCATAACGATCTAAAATATCCTCGTCAATTGGGAGCGTGAGAGTAGGCCGCACATTCTGTAACTCTCGTTGTCGGACCAGTAAATTTTCTGAGCGACCATCGATGGTACCAAGGATGGCATTCACGCGTTTGTGTTCAATGGCATGGACTTCTTGAGCTCTCTCAATCTCAGGTTGGAGTGATGCACATTTCTCCATGAGCTCGAGTTGCTGTTCCTCCAAGGCCGTGATGGCTTTTACTCCAAGAGCAATCTCATGATTGAAGGCAGCATACTCTTCATTTTTTCGAGTCTCCATTTGTTGAATGCGATAGCGTGCAATCTGTGTTTGCTTTGCAAGAATATCGCCTTCATTTTTTTTAATTTCTCTTTCTATCTGGTGCTCAGATGAGCGAATAGATTGAAGCTTCTCATCAGCATCTCGTAGCGCTTTCTCACAGGAAATTTTTTCTTGCGGAAGTTGAAGAAGTGCTTGAGTTACTTCCCGAAGATGCTGATCGGTGTTTTGTAAAATAAGGAGTTGAGCAATAGGTTCAAGCATGATGGTGCGGGAAGATAGAAATGAGCGAAGAGTGATCTTAATTAAAAAATAATACCATGAGATGATGATCATAAAAATGACCCTCTATTTTTAAAGAGCGGGGTTCCGTCCCATAAATCTTAAATCCATGACGCTGGTAGAGCCGTACTGCTGTTTCGTTAGAGCTAACCACAGTTAAATGAAGCTGCATCACATGGTCTTTTGCATGTTTGAGAACGATCGTCATTAGCTCTCCAGCAAGACCACGACGTTGAAAGGCAGGTAAAACATTCATTCCAAAGAGAACACCACGATGCTGCTCTTTAGAGGAATCAAGCTTAAAAAATCCGACAGATCCAATCATCTGATCTTCCAGAAATGATCCATAGATCGTATTTCTTGTAATCCAATCTTTAAACTGTTGGTCTGATAATCTTTCCTCCTCGTCCATTGAGATAGAAAAAGCTAACGGAAAATCAATCAATGTTTGATGTCTAAAAGCTTTCCAGCTCCTCCAATCCTCTTCGTGCAGCAATCGAATATTCATAAACTCTTATTAAGTGAAAATAGTAAATTGTGGAAGATAGTGGCTTCTTGGTTTGAAACTAATATTTGAAAAGACTAAGTAAAAAAGTAATGAGTAATAAGTGTAGTTTCTTACCTGCGGCAAGCTCGAACTAAAATGGCCGCATCATATAAGGTCAATTTTACCAAGAGTGCTATTTTTCACCCATTACCCATTACTTGTCTTTTGCGTCTTTTGTAATTGAAGCTTAGCCGCAGCAATAAAACCAATTCCAATTAAGATCAGAAAGAAAGAAAAAAATTCTCCACGGGTGAAGCAACCAATAAGTGGCGCATCGGGCTCGCGAACGATTTCTCCAGCAATACGCAGTAACGCATAAGCAATAAAAAAAACTCCTGTTAGAATACCATTGGGGAGACGGCAGCGGGTTCGCAGCATCCAGAGAAGAGTGAAGAGCACCACCCCTTCTAAAAATGCTTCCAATAATTGTGATGGATAACGGGGTGTAAGGATAGTGGCAAGGTAGTCGTGGAGCTGAGGAGAGGAGTGCACTCCCTCTGCTACCGCATCAATCGTACAAAACTTAGGATTTATGGCTGATGTATCCTGCAGTGTTGCCACCACAAAACCAGGAGGAAGAAAAGCGAGTTCCTTAGGAAATTGCACAGCCCAAAAAACAGTTGTGGGACGCCCAAACAATTCTCCATTAATAAAATTGGCACAACGTCCTAGGAAGAGTCCAATAGGAGCAACAACAACAAGATTATCTCCTAAGTTGAGCCACGAGAGATGATGACGTCGAGCATACCAAAGAGAATAAAGAGCGAGGCCTATAATTCCTCCATGACTAGACATTCCCCCTTCCCAAACACGAAAAAAAATCAATGGGTTTTGTAAAAATGCATCTAGATCATAGAAAAGCATGTAACCAAGTCGTCCACCAATAACCACACCAAAGAGAGCACCCCAGGTAATAAAATCGGTCACTTGATCCGGAGTTAGCACAGAATATCCACGCTTGGCCAAGTGCCGATAGAGCAGCGTTCCAAAAAGAAAAGCCAGAATATAGGCGAGCCCATACCAACGAAGACCAAATTCACTTCCAAACTGGATAAGAAAAGGACTTAGATCATGGACATAAAAAGCAATCATGCTGAAGCACAGTAAGGTAAAATCGAATATTTGATACTAATCTACTGAGTAGGTCGGGAAGCTCGAAGTTAAGCCGGATATTTTGCTGATCGTGTGACGAGGAGGCGGCGAAGGATGATTAGGCAAGGCACGTGATGAATTCTAACAAAGGCTGCATGAGTTCCTAATTCCCGAGGAAGACTTCGAGCCTAGGCGCAACATATCACTCTTGCCTCCCGACCTCCGTAGTAGATCAGCGTGAAATATTCGGGCTAATCAGAGAAGGTTTCAAGAAAAATCCAGGGCTGGCTTATCTGATTATGACTCATGATGAGGAGCAACATTTTTCATTAACAAAAATTGAGACTTATCCTAGAATGACCAGCGCTCTCGATTTATAGAAATACAAAAATTTAAAAAACCCTCTCCAAAAAAAGATTGTATGAGTAGCTACAGAAAAATTTTACTCGTCGCTTCAATTCTTACTTCTATGATCTCATCCATGCTAGCAACGGAACCCAATGCTCCAAAAGATCAGGATCAAGCCGTTTTGGGAGGAGGATGCTTTTGGTGCATGGAGGCTCTTTTTCAAAAACTCCCAGGAGTTATCTCGGTCCAATCAGGCTTTGCTGGAGGTTCGAGTAAAAATCCAACTTACGAGAAGGTCTGTGAAGGAGGGACGGGGCATGCCGAGGTTATTGAAATTACCTATGATCCCAAAAAGATTTCTTATGATCAATTGCTCGATCTTTTTTGGCGTGCACATGATCCTACAACATGGAATCAACAAGGGGCTGATCTAGGCCCTCAATATCGCTCGGTGATCTTCACCACCTCTCCAGAACAACACAAGCTTGCAGAGGCTTCTAAGAAAAACGCTCAAGATTGCTTCGCCAAACCTATTGTTACACAAATCGAACCACTGACCCATTTTTATCCTGCTGAAAAATATCACCAAAATTATTATCAGAATAATCGTAATGCTCCCTACTGTCGTGCTGTTATCGCACCCAAGTTAAAGAAACTACATATGGAGTAAAACAATCACAGAATCACCCTTGCCTTCACCCCATTCTCAATATCACTTTTCTATTTTTTCATGAAAGCTCTCCTTAATGCATTACAAGAAGGTCGATTGGTTGAATTACCCGATAACGATAAGACTGATGCCCTCGAATTTCTCTCTGCTTTAATTGAGGCTATTCCCGAAGTTCAAGTCGAAGATCAAGTCACTGAAAGAATCATCGCACGGGAAAAACTCCATAATACTGGAATTGGAAAAGGTTGGGCTTGCCCTCATGCTTCCACCTTGCGTGATACAGAACTGCTTTGTTCTGTTGGTTGGAGTCCACATGGAATCAGTTATGGCTCTCCTGATTCTGAGCCAGTGCGATTAGTCGTGATGTATTTTGTTCCAGAATCACAAAAAAATGCCTACCTCAAAGAGATCTCCTCTCTTGCAAAGGCTATTCATCAAACACAAGCACTTCAACAGTTGCAAGAGCTCCATGAACTCTCAGAGGTGCGCCATACCCTCCTAGATGCTATCAGTCATGCCCTCGAGTCGGTAGGTCCGGAAGCACGGGCACGCATGATTCAACTCGAAGTAAAACATGCCGCCTCACAATCCCTCACCCCTACTGATAACAAACTTGCTCAACTAGCACGGCACCTCATTCCCATGTCCCTTCTTGAGATTCCTGGTGGTTCCAACCTTGTGCTTTCACAAGATCAACTTCTCGTTAAGGAGCTAGAAGCATTTCAGGATCTGGGAGCCGAATTAGCTCAACATGGCTTTGTGAAACATCAAGGAATAGAAATTGTGATTCGCTCTACGGAGCATTTTTCTCCAGATCGAGTGCTTCATCATTGTGTTGCCGTGAGAGTTCCATAGAGCATTTTAAAAATATAGTTGAGCGGGCTAGCCCGAATATTTCATACTGATTCGTCGCGAGGCGCCGCGAATCCTGATGCAGACACCACCGGCGGTCGGGAGACCGCGGTGGAGACTGTCTTTAGACAGCTCTGAAAGGGCGAGACGAGCGGGAGCGAGCGAGTCAACGAAGGTGATGGATTGCGACGACGGCTGTATGTTTCATACTGCCCGAGGAGCAATTCGAGACTGACGCAGTATCCATCAGGTGTTCG
>Ga0114975_10000790_pt1 | contig 23210 bp, 38 predicted proteins | sample S_130626_EF_Meta_FD_87031 | JGI IMG/M metagenome (GOLD analysis project Ga0114975, IMG submission 87031) | Freshwater microbial communities from Lake Simoncouche, Canada to study carbon cycling - S_130626_EF_MetaG | ecosystem: Environmental > Aquatic > Freshwater > Lake | place: Lake...
ACACTAACAGTACCAGTAATATTATATATTATTATACTAGTAGTTAGGCCTTGTAAAACCATTGAATAATAGTGACTCAGCATATTTTTCTGTTCATACCTTGTTTTGTATGTTGGGTTGCTTTATTCATCTTAAAAAATTAATCATGGACACATATAGCATATCAAAAAATCTGCTCAATAAAATATTTATTGGGCTTATCAACTCAGACAGTATTAAAAATTCTGCAAACAAAGATTTAATTAGTAGTATACTATTAAAAGACTTACCAGAACATTCAGTAGAAACAATCATTCATTTGACCTTAACTGAAGAACAATATCAACCATTAGCTATTGGTGATCATTTTAAAGTGAAACCTATAAGTTACCATGCATCAAAGCATTATGAGACAGACGTATTATGTGATATGGGTTTATGTGATGGAGAAGGTAATGTATTTGGTTACGTAGTTAAAGATGGGTCATGGTCCTCTACAGATTACAATCCATTTTACAAATATCTTAAAGTAAAATTGTATTATCACAATACAAATATGGAAGTTACAGAATTTGAACAAGATCTTAGTCCATTGGAATTAACCAAAATAAACAAGTTGGACATTCCTTATTTCAATAAATCTGTTGTAGAACAACCAAGTGTAAATCAATTAACCTTAGAACTCTCTTAATTATGTCAAAAATTTCAATGCCTTTACTTAAAATAGAATTAGATTCTTGGTTAGGTTTAAAAAAATCAATGGATGCAGTACCAGATGGCAAAATGCCAAACTTTGGTAAGTATATGAATGACAAGTATGCTTTTAAAAGTGAAGCTCTTTCTAATGAAGGAGATCATAACACAGCACTGTTATTAATCATGAGAGATCATGTCCAAGAAATCAACTAGATTTGGAATAGTTGCATATGAAGTAATTTCAGATCCAAATTTATCCGTGCAAGCAAAAGCACTGTATTCAATGCTTGCTTGTTATGCAAACAAAGAAAGAACATGTTGGCCATCAATCTCCACACTATCAGATGACTTAAATATAAGTCAATCATCTACTAACAGATTGATTAAGGAACTTAAAACATGTAATTACATAAAAAGAGTAGGTAGAAAGTTAACAATAAAATAAACGTTAGCTATATATATGCTCTTTATATTTTGCACTAATACAAAATAAGAAAAATTATACTATTAATAACAGTTATATTATTATACATTTGTTGGTCTACTTTAAGTAAATGAACAATAAATGATAATACAGTTGCCAAATGGTCGTATAATTGAGTGCTCAGTAGAGCAATATCTATCTTTGTCTGATGATGAAGTTAGAGACTTAAACGGTCTTAGTGCAGGTTATACAAAAGAAGTGGGTGACCCGTTTTATAATTCATTTTCTAAACCAGTGCATATTCCCTTACATCTTGATGATGATTCATTAGAAGAAATTATTGATGAATTAATCATAGAGCATGAACCGGAACTGTATGAAATAGAAGATGATGAAAAAAGGGAAGACTCAGATTTCCACTCAGATGATATCTAATCCTTAGATACATTAAATCATTTATTATTTACAATTTAAAATCAAAAAAGAAATGCAAACTAAAGTAAACATCATTGCTGATGACATGGGTAATGTTATCCGTCAATCAAGCACAAATTCAGAATTTGGTCACGTAAGATTACAACAAGAAAGAGTAACCTTTGGCAACACAGGTTGGGTTAAGAAATCCGTATTAAGTACATTGTTACATGGTAAGTTAGAAGATTTACAAAGCTTAGGCCTTGAAAATGTTAAATCATTACCTGGTAAAATTGTGATCAAAGAATCATTAGAGCCTTTTAACAACACAGATCCTGAAAGAGATTACAAATATGCCGGTGATACTGGTATTGTATGTTGTCAAGATGGTCAACCTATTTTTAGGAAAACATTCTATGTAAGTGATACCACTGCAGAAGATGTGTTAGTTGCTCATACAAATGGTCAAGATATCAAAGAAGCTAATGGAGGTTCATCTTTCAATTTAGCAAAGTCTTCAGTTAAAGTTGATAAAGCTACATCAGCAGAAGCATTTGGTATTAATGTAAAAGAAGAAGTAGTAGTTGCTCCATCATTTGATGAAGTAGAAACTACTGATGAAGTTGAAGAGTTAGATCTTGTAGAAGAAGATACTTTTGAACTTTAATTCCCCAATATAATATAAAAGGTTTTCCATCAGAGGAAATTAAATAATGGCTAAATGTGCCTTAGCCTTTTTATTATTTTATGTTACACACTTAAAACCTCATAACAAAACATGTATGCTATCTCAACAACAATTAACTCAGCTTCAGACAGATGAATCTATAAGAATCATCAGTCAGCGTGAATCACGCTATCAGTATTATGGATTATTGGAAGAATACCAATTGCATCCACCGTCAATCATTAATAATTTAAGTTACAACAAGTTAAATTCCTATCAACACTTCTTGTTTAAGAGAGTATTACACGGCCTTAACGTGTATACCAAAGAAGAAATTGAAACTCTACACTGGGATAAGAAAAGAAGAATATCTAAAGTATGGAGAAGATCTCAAAGAGAGATAAATGCTTGGAAACAAACTATTTGTAACAGAAGAATTAATGACTTCTTCCGTAGAACATTTCATGGACCAACAGCAGAGTATATTATCTCTGTACCAGAAGATGAAATATTGGAAGACTACAACAACACTTTATCCTTAAAAGATTTGGGTATTACTTATGAAGATGTAATCTTAAGATTTATGTCTAAAGGCCTATTGCCAAAGAATTTCTTTACACTAAAAGAAAATGACAATCAGAAAAGTATCAGCCAAACTATCAAAGGCTAACTCTGAGTATTCTAAAATACGCAAAGTTTATCTAACAGAACATCCAGTTTGTCATGCAAAGATCCATCAGTGTTCTTTGCATGCAACAGATGTTCACCACAAAAAAGGTAGGGGGAAGTATCATTTAGATACAACTACCTGGTTACCAGTATGCAGAAATTGTCATACCTGGATAGAAACTAATCCTACTGATGCCATTGAACTTGGCTTTTCAGATAGTAGGTATTAAATCACATCAAATGAGTGGAACATTAAATTTAGAAGAGAATAAAAACATTCTTATTAAAAAAGCTTTACTGAAATATAAAACTAACAGAGAAGCTGCTGAAGCATTAGGTTGTTCAGAGAAACACATCATTAATAAACAAAAAGAATTTAAACTTGAAACCATTGATACAAAGTAATTAAACTTTATATTTGTATTATGGTTCAATAGCTCAACTGGATAGAGCAACGCCCTTCTAAGGCGTAGGTTTCAGGTTCAAATCCTGATTGAATCACAGCTGTTATTTGACTCAGATAGTACAATAACAACCATTGGGATGTCTGAAGTTCATGAATGGTGGCGCAAGATAAGGTAGTACTTGCAATGGTGAGGTGCCAATAGCAAATCCTCATCGCTTGGCTGGGTGATGAAATTGGTAGACATGAAGGACTTAAAATCCTTTGGATAGCAATATCCGTGTGGGTTCAAATCCCTCTCCAGCTACAAATTTGCATGAATTTTTCATAAAATTACATGCAATAAACTATCATATGTGACACTTTTAAAAACAAAAACATGAGCAAAGTAAGATTTATTGGTTGTCTCCATATGGGACATAAAAATATGGCTATTCATAGAGGATGGACTGATGAAGAAGAGCATGATGCTTTTCTTATTCAAGAATGGAACAAAGTTGTAAGCAAAAGAGATACAACCTATATCATTGGTGATGTTACTATGGAGAAATCCTTACATTACTTTAAGTTTGACCAGTTAAATGGTAGAAAGATTGTTGTATTAGGAAACCATGACAGACATCAAGACATAAAAGAATTGTTATTGTATGTAGATGGTGTAGCTGGTGCAGTAGACTATAAAGGGTTTATATTAACCCACGTTCCTATACATCCTAATGAAGTACAATTCTATAGAGGAAACATACACGCACATATACATCATGAAAATAAACTTGAAGAAGTTATTGTACATGACAGCTATCTTGATAAAGACAGTAAACTTGCACGTACAGTACATAAGTACTTTAATGTAGATGCTCATCTTATTGGTTATAGACCATTAAGTATAGAAGATTTAGAACAATTTAAAAAAAAATAAAATTATGAAAACACTTGAAGAAGCTGCTAAAAAATATGCTAATAAAAATGGGGATATTCCTACAACAGAATTAGAAGATGCTATTTTTAAACAAGGATTTATAGATGGTGCTAAATGGCAACAAGAACAGATAGGTAAGTCAGAATTTCTACAAAAATTAAGAGCAACAAAATCAGATGCAGAAGCAAGGAGATTAATATTTGAAACATTTAAAAAGAAATAAGATTATGAAAAAAGTAACAAGATCAGTAATTAAATTATCAGAATTACCTCAACATTTAAGAGAAGATGATATGTTCATTGGACATAAAATACACACTTATGCTGAATTTCACATTGATGATTTATGTGATGACCCTTTAAGTTTATGGTTAATTGAAAATTACCCAACAATCAAACAAAAGATTAGCTTTCTTATTCATATTGACACAGAACCAACTAAAGCATGGTATCCTCAATGGGTAAACAATTTTGTTTACTTTATGGCAGGTATTGGTGCTGCAGGTCTTGCAATTCTATTTGGTTTATGAAGATAATATATATGAAACAAACCTTTGATATTTTAGATCCTGAAACTGTAAAGAAACTTATGCTCACCGGCAAAGTAAAAAAGACAGAAAGTGGTGAAAAATACTTAGTAATTGAGGATTCTGAAGAAAAATAGGTTTTTTTGGTGAAAAATGGGTGCAAATGAGACTTTTTTGTGAAAAATGGTTTGATTCACGTATATTTACTCCAAAATTTAAACAGTAATCATGGAAAAAAATGCTGCAAAAACTAAAGCATCTATTGAAAAAGAAGCATTAGAAAAAGAAAACAAGAGACTTGACAATGAGATACTTGTATCTAAAATTGAAATCCTTAAACTGGTATTGGAAGCTTACATCTATGATAAAGATGCTAACATGTTTAGTGAAGAGCAAAGATGCATACCAATAATTGAGGATGAAATTGATAGAGGTATAATAAAAAACAAGATAATGGAATTTATCAAAAAACTTTAAACAAATAACAAAAAGTTAAACTTATGAAATTATTTAAATCAACAAAGCACAATCTTAAACGTTTATTGTTAAAGAAATACCTATGGTATAAAAAGAATTTTGTCATTACTGAATTAAAAGATATAGAGCTATCAGTAAATCAATTGAAAGCATTATCTATAGCAACATATGTTCTTAAAAATCAAAGTTCAGAATTATCTTTATGTCCAATAACAGATAAAAGATATATTAAGTACAATGATTATTTTATAGTTATTACAGAAGATAGAATACAACTTGTTAATCACGTGTATGCTTATGATGTAAATTTATCAGGTAAAAAGTTTTATAACTTAAAGAAAAACTTTGATACTAAACTATACAAGAAATTTAAAAGCATTGAAGATGAAATCTTAAGTAATGTGAAGCATTCACTGGATACAATATTATCAGATATAAAACAATCCAATGAGTAGACAGTCAGTACAGGAAGATGCATTAAAGATTGCATTAAATCACAAAAGATGTGGCTTGGCCATTAGTATGGGTGTAGGTAAAACAAGAATTGCAATTCAGCACTTCCAGAAAAGTTACAACCCTTTTATAAAAGCATTGGTAGTTATACCAAAGTTATCTATTAAAGAATCTTGGTTAACAGAACTACAGAAACTTGATATAGAAAAACTTGCAGATCATCTAACATTTACCACGTATCTTTCAATAGGGAAACAAAACCCTAATGAATATGATGTAATATACTTAGATGAATGTCACAATTTATTAGAAACACATTCTGAATTTCTTTCAAACTTTAAAGGTAAGATCTTAGGTTTAACTGGTACACCGCCCAAATACAATGATTCTGAAAAAGGAAAAATGGTAAGTAAGTACTGTCCAATTAAATATACTTTTACCATTGATGAAGCAACTGACTCAAAAATACTAAATGATTATCAAATAGTAGTACATGAATTAGAACTGTCAAAACTGTTGACCTTAAAAAAAACTAAAAAACAAGGAGGTCATTGGTGGACATCTGAAAGAAAAGATTATGAGTATGTTACTGCACGTTGTGGTGAAGCACAATCATTAAAAGCTAAACAACTTGCAGCTATCATGAGAATGAGAGCTTTAATGGAATACACAACTAAAGAGGATTATGTAAAATCATTACTTCCCAATTTGGGAACTAAATGTATTATTTTTGCTAATACTCAAAAGCAAGCAGATAAACTATCAAAACACAGCTACCATTCTGGGAACTCTAAAAATGAAGAAAACCTAGAGCTATTTTCAGATGGTAGAATTGATAGGTTGTCTTGTGTGTTACAGTTAAGTGAAGGTGTTACTATACCTAATTTAAAACAAGGTATTATTATGCATGCATATGGTAATGAAAGAAAAAGTGCTCAAAGAATTGGAAGACTATTACGTCTTAATCCAACAGAAAAAGCAACATGCCATATCTTATGTTATAAGAATACTCAAGATGAATTATGGGTACAGACAGCATTAAAAGATTTTGATTCTAAAAAAGTTAAATATTATAACCCTTTAAGCAAATGAAATGTCCAAATTGTGAAGGAGACGGAACAGTTGAAGTAATGAACTGCCATGACTACAGTAATGAATGTTGTGGTGGTTGTTACAAAGAAATAATGTGTGATGATTGTCAGGGCACCGGCAATGTTTATTCAGAAGATGATGAAGATGAGGATTGTGATGTACATACAGAAAACAGCTTTTAAATAATTTATTATGAAAGTAGTTTGCATAGATGATACAAAACTTCCACAGGGAGCATCAGTTAAAGAAGGTACAGAGTATGAAGTTATTGACCAGTATGTTAATGGTATGGAACAAAAAGTTTATATTATTAAAGGTATTGTCAATGAAGGCCGTACTCAGTTTGGTTTACATTGGATTGGCTATAGAGCTGAAAGATTTACACCATTAAACACAAAAGTTATAGAAATACATGATGAACATGAAATGTATGCTTAAATAAAAAAATAATGAAAAGAGAAATTAAATTATGGTTAACATCTTTATTAATTAAATGGGCAATGTATATTTGTCCTGAAGGTAGTTTTAAAAATGCACTTTGGCTTTTTGTAAAATATAATATCAACAGTTTAAAATAATATTATGGGAAGAATGAAAGAAGTTTATATGGAAATAATAGAGCGTGATTTTAATGGAGATCAAGACGCTCATATACAAGCACTAGCTGAACAATCTTGTGAAGAGTTTAGTTATATGAATGATACACCTTGCCCAAATTGTTTTAATAATGGTCTTCATAGAAATGAAACTGAAGCTATTTGTGAAGCATGTTCACAAGAATTTGTTTTTGTTGGATCATCTATCAGATTTAAGTAATGGAAACAGTAATTATAGTATCTGACCCTGGAGATGAACAAGAGGGTTACTCATTAACAATGATATTAAGATGAAAGATAGTTTATTTATCCAGTGCACTATTAAAAATGGTGCATTGGATTTTCCAATCAAGGCTGTAGGTAATAAGTTTCAAAAGTTTTTGAATGATTTACCTGATGGAGCTAAATTAGAAATATTTATTGGCGTGAGTGGTGATAAAGGAAGTAATCCTCAATTGGCCAGACTGCATGCAATGATTAGAGAAATAGCTCAAGAAATAGGATACACATTTGAAGAAGCCAAACTAGTAGTAAAAAGAAAAGCAGGACTCTGCTTTACAAAAAATAAAGAAGAATACTGCAAGTCTTTTGGTCAGTGTGACAAAGATGAACTAAACTTAGCTATTCAAGCTTGTATAGAAATTGGAGACTTTAGTGGAATGCAATTAAGATAATTAGTTTAAAACTTTTATTTTATCTTGAAGTTCTTTTAACTTTTCAGTTATATCTTGATCATTTTGCATCATTGTTGCAAGCTCTCTTAATTCTTCTACAGTTGCTGTAGTTTCAGTTTTTTTAGCCAAACCTTGTTCATTTGCAAGATATTTGAATAATTGTAAAAGAGAAAATAAAGTATAAATATCAGACTCTTCTGTATTAAGTCCTAAATTAACTTTTTCATCTTCTTCTTTATCAAGATTTTGATCAAATTTTTTGAACATTTCAGGTAGTTTAGCAGGACCCGCTGAATAATTTAATAATTTATCAGTTAAAATTCTTTGTATGCCCGGAATGTAGGCTGTTGATACTTCAATACCTTTTATGGTATCTTTAAAATCATAAGTATCAAATGTTTGCAGGGTTTTTTCTTCACTCATAATAATTGTATTTATTGACAAATATACAATATAAAATAATAAAAATGGAATCTAATATAGATAAATTTAAAAATCAGATAAAAACTGATTCAGAAACATCAGGTTGGGATACAATACTTAATCCTTTTGTAGATAGCAAGTCATTTGAAGACGTATTTAGTTTTTTAGAATCAGCTGTCAATAATGGCCTAAGATTTACTCCGCCATTCAAGGATGTATTCAATGCATTCAAAGAGTGCTCATATAATGACCTTAAAGTTGTCATAGTAGGACAAGATCCATACCCACAGTTAGGATCAGCAGATGGTTTAGCATTTAGTTGCTCAAAAAAAGGTAAAGCTGAAAAGTCTTTACAATATATACTTAAACAAACAATAGGTGATTTTACTGATACAGGTAGAGTTATTTATACTCCAGAAGAATGTGACTTAAGACGTTGGGCTAATCAAGGTGTATTGCTTATTAATACAGCATTTACAGTTGAGGTAAACAAAATAGGTTCACACTATAACTTATGGAAACCATTTACAAATTACATATTTGGTAATATCAACAAACATAAAAAAAATACAGTGTTTGTATTGATGGGTAAAAAAGCTGAAGAATGGGAAACCTTACTACCTGATTGTAAAATACTTAAATGTTCACACCCAGCATCAGCTGCATACAAAGGTGGAGAATGGGACCATAATGATGTGTTTAATAAAGTAAATTTAGAACTAAAAAAACAAGAAAAACCTTTGATTATTTGGTAAATTTTGTTTATTTTTGTTGTTCACCTTTTTAATCATATATCTGATAATCAATCACTTATAATAAAAACCAAACAATATGTGGGAACTATTTCAGATAATGCTGAAGAACAATTTAACACCAAATCAAGTACTATTATTATTTGGAATAAAGCAAGGAGTATCTTTGCCTCAAATCACAAATGATGATAAGTTAGCTCTTGAAAGAACAGGCTATTTAATCTTGGATAATGGTAAATATACAATGAGTGCTGAAGCCAAAAGCTTGATAGTACATTTAGATAATTATTTTACCAAAGCAAAAAAGAAAACAGATGCTCAGTTAATGGGCCAAGACTTTGTTGATAAAATAAATATCTATAGAGAAGTGTTTCCTAATATAAAACTTCCCAGTGGCAAACCAGCCAGGGTTAATGTAAAGATGTTATCTGAATCATTTAGATGGTTATTTGAAACATATGATTATACTTGGGAACAAATCATAAAAGCTACTAGAATGTATGTCAATGAATACCGTGATGCACAATACATGTATATGCAAACTAGTCAGTACTTTATATGCAAACAAGATAAGCATAAAGTAAAATCATCTACACTAGCGGATTACTGTGACATGATTAGAGATGGTGTAGAAACAGAAGTTAAACACTTTAAAGAAAATGTAATATAATGAGTAAACCAACAGAATCATGGATAGGTCAATATGCTGCCTTTAATGAAGCATTAAAATACATGTACAAGAGACAAACCGGTGAGGAAAAGTCTATATATACACCATGGCCAAAATTCAATGATGCTACAACTGATGGTTTAGAGTGGAATACATTAACGGTTATTGGTGGAAGACCTGGTTCAGGTAAAACATTAATTAAAGATCAAATCATAAGAGAATCTTTTGCATTGAATCCTAATGATTCATTTAGAGTATTAGAGTTTCAGTATGAGATGGTTGGTAGAACCTCAGCAATTAGAGAATTTTCTTCAGTCACTGGCAAAACTTATAAAGAGTTATGTAGTGCAGGAAGTTTAATTACTGCTGATACACTCAATACTTGTCATCAATATGCTAAAGAAAGAGTAAAACATCCTGTAGATATTGTTAGTACTCCTATGACTGTAAATCAAATGCGTGAGCAAATTGATATGTACATGAATCAACACAAGGGAACAAAAACAATAATTACTTTGGATCACACCATGTTGGTCAAAAGAGCACCTTACCAAAACAATACATTGGATATGTTATTTGAATTGGGTGAGTTCTTTACACAATGTAAACGTGACTATCCTTGTTTATTTATTGCTTTATCACAACTTAATAGGAATATTGATAACCCTGAAAGAGCAATAGACGGTAAGTATGGTAACTACATTCTTGAGTCAGACATATTTGGTTCAGATGCAATGCTACAACATGCTGATACTTTAATTGGTATCAACAGACCAGCAAAGCAAAAGATTAGATTTTATGGCCCGGATAGATATATCATTGAAGATGACAAAACAATAGTACTACACTTTCTTAAAGCAAGGAATGGTGATACTAGAATGAGTTTCTTTAAAGCTAAGTTTGAATCAATGCAAATTGAAGAAATGGTTACACCAGCAGTTCAAGAAAGAAGATAGTATGAAAGATCAAGCAAGAACATATGTAAAAAGTCTTATTTTGTCTCAGTTATTACTTGAAGCTAATGATGAATTAGAGGGAACACCGTTTTATGACACCAGACTTAGTGTTGATGTAAAAAGACTTGAAAAGACTTTAATTAAACAGATTGATAAACAATTTATGAATATATATAATGCTGATACAACACTGATTCATAACATAATGTTTAGAATTGAAGGTTTAATAAAGAAACTATCTAGTTGTCAAATTGATGATCTAACAATGCTTGACTTTATAATAGACAAGTATTTAGAAAACAACAATTGGATTTTAGAGAACATAGAATTACCCATTAAACCATTAAGAAAACCATGATAAACACTAAAAATTTAAATAAAACAAAAGAGATGGCAATAACACCTGATGAACGTAAAATTAAGGTAAATGCTTTAAGAGAAGAGCATGAAGATTACTTCCAAACTAATGGAATAATTAATGCATTATACATACCTAAAATGGCTTATAGGCCAAGTGGCAAAGATGAATTATATGTTAGTTTCTTTCCTAGTGAATTTGAAAAGAATGAAGACATATATACTGAATTTGTAAGTATAAATTATGATACAGAAGACCCAAAAAGAACATTGTATCTTCATAAACACAATCCTCATTGGAGAGAAGAATATGAATTAATTGAATCAAGCACTGGATTTATTAGACACATAATCCCGGTTAATGAATTAAAGATCATAAATGATGTAACAAATAGAGGTAAACTTATCCATGACTTTGCTAATCCAGATCTACCAGATCCTGATAAGAAAGAAGCACCAGGTTTAGTTGAAGCTTTAGTTGAAATTAATAAGACACTTAAATCAATTCAATTAACATTAAATAGTATCCTTAATAAATAAATAAATATGGCACAAAGTGTATTAATCATTGCTGACTCAGGTACAGGCAAATCAACATCAATCAGACATCTAAATCCTGATGAAACTTTTGTAATCAATATTGCAAACAAACCACTACCTTTTAAAGGTTGGAAAGGAATGTATGCAGCAATTTCAAAAGACAACCCAAAAGGTAATTTGGCATCTTCATCTTCTGCAGCAGGAGTTGTTAAAGCTATTTTACATGTTAATGAAAAGATGCCACACATCAAGACTTTGGTTGTAGATGACTGGCAGTATATGAGTTCTTTTGAATATTTTGACAGAGCAAATGAAAAAGGTTATGAAAAATTTACACAAATTGCAGCAAACTTAGCTCAAGTAGCTAAACTACCTAAAGATTTGAGAGATGATCTGACTGTATTCTTTTTGACACACTCAGAAGATTCAACTGATATTAATGGCAACAGAAAAATTAAGGCAAAAACAATTGGTAAAATGATTGATAATGCATTAACTTTGGAAGGCTTATTTTCTATAGTTTTATTTGGTAAGGTTAGTAAAAATGATGATGGTGAACTTATCTATGGTTTTGAGACACAAAACAGTGGAGAGAACACATGCAAATCACCCCAAGGAATGTTTGAGGAAAACTTCATCCCAAACAACCTGCAATTTGTAAAAGATTGCATTAAGAAATATGAAGAATAATAAATAAATCAATTAATTAAAAGAAAAAATTATGTTAAGTACTAAAGGAATGTCAGCCGCTTCAGGCAAAGAAAAACCAGTAATTGGAACAGGAAATCACAAAGTAAAAATCAACTCAATTAGTTTTGATAAAACTCCTTATGATGCAAATGCATACAACATTATGTTGCATGTAGAAACAGAACCTATAACAGGTGATTTTCAAGGATTTTTGAAAGATATGAATAAGCCTGATGGAGCACGTTATGATGGTCAAGTAGGTAGAGTGAGATATTCACCGTATCCATATAAAGACACTGTATTACCTAGTGGAAAAGAAATCAGTAGAGATACTGAAGTACAAAAAGCAATGATATTTTTAGCTGAAGCTTTAGATAAAAGAGCTGGATTGGATGCTATTCAAGCTAATACAATTGAAGACTTTATGGCAAAATGTAACACATTGTTATCAGGTCCAACATATGTAAATATGTGTCTTGGTGCACGTGAATGGGAAAACACTGAAGGTTATATAAACAATGATCTTTATTTACCTAAAATCAGTAAAGAAGGTGTTCCTGTAGAAGCATTGAATGTTGAAAATTCTAAGTTGTTAATTTTTGACAGCAATAATGTTAATCATTTGAGAAAAGTAGAGAAGAAAAATTCACCTACAACAGATAAATTTGAACCTAGTTCAGCTGCTTCTGGTGATGATTTTGATTTATAATAACTAACTTAACTGTGGGGCTGGCTGTAATATGCCAGTCCCATTTTTATTTATATTCTCAATATGTTTAACACAAAAAATTTAGTATTAGAAGAAACAGATGTTCCAAGCTATTGGGTGTTTCAATATTATTTAAACTTATCAGAACCCTTAACAGGTCAGGATGTGAAGATTAAATCAATCTTTAATCCTAATGACAAAACTCCTAGCTTTTGTGTATACGTAGATAAATCTATAGGTATGTATAAGTTCAAGGACTTTTCAACTGGTAAAAATGGTAATAAAATAGACTTAGTTAAACTTATGTTTGATTTGGAATATAGAGATGCTGTTAGAAAAATAGTAGAAGATTACAACTCTTATGTTAAAACAACTGATTTTGAACAAGTATCTTTTAAAGTTCAGGCAAAATGGGAAATTGATTTTGTTAATACAAGACAATGGACTGAAAATGATGGTAGATATTGGTTAAATTTTAGAATAGGATCTAACCTATTAAAAGAATATAATGTAAAACCTATTGAGTATTACAATTTAATTAAAGAAGAAGAAGGTGAAGTTAGAAAATTAAAGATTGAAGGACATTCTATTTATGGATATTTTGATAAAAGTGATGAGTTGTATAAAATATATCAACCCTCAAGTAAACACAAATTCCACAAAGTAAAATCATATCTTCAAGGCTTTGATCAATTGACTTACACTCAACCTTATTTAGTAATTTGTTCATCATTAAAAGATGCCCTATGCCTTAAGAGTATTGGTTATAACATTGAAGTATTAGCACCAGACAGTGAGAATACAATCATAAAACCCCATGTTATTGAGCACCTAAAAAAGAAATACAAGAAGATAGTCACATTCTTTGATAATGATACTGCAGGTAGTCTAGCAATTGATAAGTATAAAACTTTATACAATCTAGATGGCTTTGCTTTACCCTTATCTAAAGACATCAGTGACTCTATGCGTGAACATGGTTTTGATATAGTACATCAAACATTAAAACCTTTACTTAAAGAAATTTTAAACAGATAAAAAAATGAAATGGTTCATACCGGGCTCAGTCCCAAGTAGTAAAAATGGTAGAAGATGGACCGGCAAGTATTTTATAGCAAGTAAAACTGTTGTAAATTATAGAAAAGTAGCTAAAGATTATTATGCATTGTATGCAGAAGAGTTTAAAGCTGAGTTGGCCAAACATCAACAACCCGTAAGTATCCAATTTACATTTATCAGAGGCAGCAAACATAAGTTTGATTATATTAATCCCGCACAAACAGTGCAAGATGATATGGTTACATTTGGTTGGATTGAAGATGATAATGCAGATTGTATACTGCCTGTATTTGTAGAGTACAAATATGACAAAGTTAACCCTGGAGTAATTATAGAAATTTTACCAGATGGCAAGGATAACAATTAAAGAATTTTTTTCATTACGTGAAATGTTTATGGGTCTTGGTGAAGACTTTGAATTAGCTTTTGAAAACTACAAAAACTTGGATTATGATGACAAAGATATTTTAGATTTATTATTTACTAAATCATTGTTGTTTGATAAAAGAGTACGTTTCTTGAGAGCTATTGATAAAGGTTATTTACCAGAAGAATTAGTTAGTAAAAACATTAACTCTATAATAAAAGAATTTGGAGACTTTGTTGTTTACAAAAAAATATTATTAAAAATATTATACCCACAAAAATGATAAATATACAAGATGGTGTTGCAAGAACCACCAAGACTTTAATTTTAGATGAGCCCTTTTACGGGCTTTTTTTAATTGGTATAAACAAACAATACAGTGACCGTATACCTACAGCAGGTGTAAGTAAACATGGTATTGGTATGCAGTTAACAATTAACCCTAATTTTTTCACTGAGTTAAGTGAATTACATAGAGTTGGATTGATTAAGCATGAATTGTTACACATAGCATTTGGACATTTATTATTGAGAGATTTGTATTCTGATCACAAGTTATTTAATATAGCTGCAGATCTAGAGATCAATCAATACATTAGTTCAAACATGCTACCAGACGGTGGATTATTACTAAGTAGTTTTCCTGAATTAAATCTTCCTACAAAAGCAGGAACAAAAGTCTATTATGAATTATTAGAACAAGCCCAACAAGATGGAACATCTCCTTCATTAGATTCATTAATGGATCAAATGGATGGTGAATCAGAGTATTGCCATAGCACATGGAAAGAATTTGATGAGTTACCTGAAGCTGATAAAAAACTTGTTCAAAAACAAATAGACCATCAGTTAAAAGAAGCTGCAGAACAAACTGTTAAGAAACAAGGAAATGTTCCTGGAGAGTTAAGTGAATTAATTGCAAAGTTATTTCATGTTGAGCCAGCTAAATTTGATTGGAAAGCTTACTTAAGAAGATTTGTTGGAAACTCATCTGTAGTGTACACTAAAAAGCTGAGACGTAAATACAATAAAAGATATGCAGAAAACCCAGGACTAAAGATTAAATTTAAAAATCATATTCTTGTTGGTATTGACACATCTGGATCTGTAAATACAGAAGAGCTTAAAGAATTTTACAATGAATTGCATCACATGAATAAAACTGGTCATAAGATTACAATAGCTCAGTGTGATACATCAATTAAAAGTGTAGAAGATTTTAATCCAAAAAAAGATTGGGCTATACATGGTAGAGGTGGAACAAGTTTCCAACCTGTAATTGACCATTATAATGAAAAGAAGTGTTATACAGCACTAATATATCTAACAGATGGTGAAGCATATGCTCCATCAGATTGTCCAAAAAATGCCTTATGGGTATTGAGTAGTATTTCTACAATGAATGAAGAGTTACCAGGAAAAGTAATAAAATTAAATTAAAAAAAAAACATGGCACAAGTAAATTTAAATGTAACAGAATTAAAAGGGTTTGTAAATCACATTATTACAAACAATAGATTTTTACAAGCACAAGGTAAACAATCTGTATCAGTAGAAGTATTAGGAGAATCAGGAATTGGTAAAACATCTACCATTGTTGAGCTAGCTAAAGAAAACAACTTAAACTTTGTAAAGGTCAACCTTGCACAGATAGAAGAGTTGGGTGACTTAGTAGGATTCCCAGTACGTCAATTTCAAATGTATAAAGAAACAAGAGTTTCAGAACCAAAAATAGATGATTTATCCTATACTGCAGCACAAAGAACAGCTGCATCATCAGACATTGCCAACATCCAAACAGGAGTAACCAAAAAAGTTGGATTATGGGTTGATGAACTTGCAGTTCAAGAATATCTTAAAACAGGATATAAAATGACAGGTAAGAACAGGATGTCTTATTGCCCACCAGAGTGGATTGCTGATAAAAAAGAAGGTGGTATCTTATTACTAGATGACTGGAATAGAGCTGACACAAGATTTATTCAAGCAGTTATGGAGTTAATAGATAGACAAACTTATATCTCTTGGACATTACCAAAAGATTGGCATATCATATTAACAGCAAACCCAGACAATGGTGAGTACATGGTAAACTCAGTAGATGCTGCACAAAAGACCAGATATGTTACAGCAAACCTTAAGTTTGATGTTAATGTATGGGCCCAATGGGCAGAAGAAGCGGGTATTGATTCAAGATGTATCAACTTTTTGTTGTTACACCCGGAGTTAGTTACTTTAGAAACAAATGCAAGATCTATCACAACGTTCTTCAATGCTATATCTAGCTTTGATAACTTTGAATCTAATTTATCATTAATTCAAATGATTGGTGAAGGTTCTGTTGGAGATGCTTTTGCTTCTATGTTTACCACATTTATTAACAACAAGCTTGACAAACTGGTAACACCTAAAGATTTATTGACTCATGATAATGAATCATATATTCTTGGTGAGTTGAGAGGTTGTATTGGTAAAGATGATTCATACCGCGCAGACATTGCTGCTACATTAGCAACAAGATTGGCCAACTATTCAGTTGTTTACAGTAAAGATAATACTGTAGGACAAAAAGTTACTGATAGATTGATCTCTCTTTGTACTAAAGACTATTTTACTAATGATCTTAAGTATCTAATTGTACGTACAATTTTCAACGGTAACAAACAAAAGTTTAACAAAATGATGATGAATCCAGATATCATCAAAATGACAATGAAATAAGATGGCAAGTAAATCAGTTTATCAATCATATGATACTACTGCTTTAAATCATTTTGGATTAGATAGTGCCCCATATTATGGGGTGCTATCATCCAATGTGATTGAAGATGTGTTAGTCACTCAGGATGAAACAACGTTCTTAAAAATACGTGATATATTAACAAATAGTACTGAAGATAGTACAACTTTTAAAACCAAAAAGAAAGCTTTTGTATTGCCTAAGTGTAATGTTTCATTAGATAGAATTAAATCTGCTCTTAAAGAACATGGTATAACTGTAACAAATGATTATGAATTAGCTGATTTAATTATTACCCATGATGATATCTATGAAAGATTTGAAAGTGGAGAAAATATTAAGTCAACTGTATTGATGTGTAAGTTATGGAACTATCAAACTCTTGAAAGTACAGCTGGTTCAGTCTTAGCTGTAGATGCTTATGTAAGAGATGTAATTTATGATGGTAACTTAGCTAGCAAAGTAAGATATTATAATTGTATTACAGGAGATTCATTATATGATGAATGGATGATTACCGGTATGGCTATAAATCTTGCACATAAAGTTGATTCAGGTTTAATAGGAACAATTAATGTAGATACAGTAATTTATGAATCAGCTAATAAACAAGTTTTAGATGAAACACTATTGGAAGATATACAAAAGTATTTACAATCCTACAGTGATGAAGATAGAGCTATGGCTGCAAAAGTTATTCCTACAATTGATTACTTACAAAATTATCATTTACTATGGGAGTTTGCACAAAAAGCAGAACGTTACATGTATCATTTTAATAGAGACAAAGATGTCCAGTATTGGTTAGAACAATCTGACTTCAATAGATTCTCTAGAAAAAGTGCGCATGATATGATTATTTGGTTAGAAAAAGAAGGCAAACTTGATTCAGTTAGTTTTAAGTATTTAGAACCAACTGTAAGAAAAGAAATTCACATTAGTAATAGAGACCTGTATGTATTTAAAGTACAAGTAAAACCAGAATATTTAAAATATGCAAAATAACATGGAAAAAAAACATTATAAATTAGACATAACTGTTTCAGCTGAAAATTCAATCTGGTCAAACGGAAAAGAAAGATTAGGTATTGGATCTTTTAGTTTAAAAGAAGATGGTTATTATTTTGGTAGAGCAAAAAGTTGGTATCCTGATGAGGATGAACTTAATTTACTAAATATAATTACTTCAGACAAAGCAATTGATTTGCAAGATAAAAAAATATACAGATATCCAAATTTAGAATTACCCAGACAAAAAGTAGATTTGCTTAAAACAAAATTTAATGTGAAAATCATTAGAGATGCTGAATTAGCAGATATACATATTGTATCAGATAAATTAGTTTTAAATTTGCTGACACTTGATTGGGGTAAATCATTAACGTATGCTCAGATGTTTGAAGTATTTAATATGCTAAAACAAAATGATCAGTTAACTGAATCTGGATTAGATAAATGCAAAGAATTTTTATCTATAGTAGAAAAAGAAGCTTACATACGTATCAATGTTGTTAAAGACTACAGATACACATCACCTGTAGCAGATGATATTGCCACTAAAGTATCAGATTTTGATCATGATGGTAATAGAGATATGGTTGTCAGAGATGCTAATGTAACTTTGTATGATCAATTGCGTAATACAACAGCATTGATTGTAAAAGATGTTGAAATCAATAAGATTATATCAGAAGATTTAGCTGTAATAAGTGAAGATCAATTTGATCAGGTATCTAAAATGATTCAAAGTCAAGACAAAGACAACAGAACTTTGGCCGTAGAAATGCTAGCCAATTGTAACGTTGAAGAGTCATTTGATATTGTTAGCTACTTATTCTTTTGGTACTATGATTGGTTCAAAGACACTAACAACTGGAATAACATCAATGTAAAAACATTACGTAAAAGACTTGAGAAGTTTTCAGGCAGTAAAGACAACAACCGTCAGTGGGCTTATGATCAGTATATACAGTTATTACAAGCAGAAAATAAGTTAACAGATTTTATTGTTAAAAAAACAATTCAAAAGATGTATGATTCTGTAATTAAAAACACTTTTGGTTGTAAAAACAATGTGTTCTCAATAGATCTAGAATCTATTTACTTAGTAGACAAATATAAAAACACAATAATAGAAAAAAAACAATGTATAGAGATTTAACAAAAGAAGAAAAGTTTTATGCAAATAAAAACTTTAAATTTAGTTATTCATCACTGAATAAGTTATTGTTTTCACCATCCTTGTTTTATAAGGATTATATATTAGAAGACCGTGAGATCCGGACTGATAAGCACTTAGTTGAAGGTAAGTTAATTCACTGTCTCTTATTTGAGGCAGATAAAGTTAATGATAAGTTTAACATCTTACCAGGCAAGCTTCCTGCAGAAAGTAATATCAAAGTACTGAATGCATTGTATAACATCACAAGTAACCGTGAATCAAGTTTATTAAGTCAAGACCCCACATTTCAACAAGAAATATTACAGGTATTGATTGATCAGAACTTGTATCAGTCACTTAAGTTAGATGACGCTAGGTTAGAAAAGATCCAAAATGCAGACAATGAGTCTTATTGGGACTATTTAAAAAACAGTAGTAAAGATGCAGTTGATGGAGATACGCTAGCAAAGTGTAAAGATCAAGCTGAAAACATTAAAACTAATAAAGATGTAATGTCTTTGTTTGAAGATGTACAAACTGATTTTGAATTAGACCCAATTGAAACACATGCAGAAAGATACTTGACATCTGATTTATTAGATAAACCTTTTGGCCTTCATGGTTATTTGGATTACTACAAAATTAATCACTCTACAAAAGAAGTCACAATTTGTGACCTCAAGACAACAGGCAAAACTATTTCAGACTTTAAAGAAACCATTGATTTTTATAATTATTGGTTGCAAGCAGCTATATATTGCAAATTAGTTTTTGCAAATTTGGCTGAAACTGAACAAGAATACAATATTTTGTTTAAATTTGTTGTTGTAGATAAGTACAATCAGGTATATGTTTTTGATGTAACAGATGAAACATTGAACGGTTGGGCCAGTGCATTAGAAGATGTGATTGAAAGAGCTAGCTATCATTATACAGAAAACAATTATTCATTACCTTATGATTTCCTTCTAGGAAACATTAAATTATAACTATGAAAGGTGTATACACTGAATATTTTCAAAAAAGTAAAGTATTTCTTTATCCTTTGTTAAGGTTTAGATCTGGTTTATCATTTGTTCCCGTGCAGACTTATGTCTGCTGGGAGCACTTGATTACTACTGATGAAAATAAGTTTCTGTGTGAGTACAATGTAGGTACATCTGAAAATTTTGAGTTGTTTTGTAATTCATACCTTAAAAAACATCCGTTGTTTTATGAATACGTACAACTTGATGAAGATAGACACCTATTCATCTTTGATTTTACCCAATACAAATCAGATTTTAAAAGATTTATTGATGGTCAGTATTCTAAGTTTAGTTTAGATACAAAAATCATAATTTTAGACTTTTTTGGTAATAAAGGTAATATTTCAGAATACGTAAGTTTATTCTTGTCACCTAATTCAGCACATAAACTTTATGCAGAAGCTTTAGATGTTCCTTTGAAACAAATTGAAGAAGTTTTTGAAGTTTGTAGTATCCCAGATTTAGATAAAGAAACCCTCTACTTTAAAAAAAGTGAATTATTTTGTGAAAAAATCAAAAATAGTTCTTTATCTTTGAAAAATTAAAACCAATAATATGTCACAAACAATTGGGCAGAACATGATGCTGGTAACATCTAGTTTCAGAAATGCCAAATCTTTTACCATGATTCCTGTGAGTATTGACTCACCATATGTTGAAGCTATGTATGACCCTACGTCAGGCATTTTAGCTGTAATCAGTAAAGTAATGAAACAATCTTACCATATGGTTACAAAACTAGATGAAGATGGTCAACCAATGAGATTAAAAACTCCTAATCCTCAGACTGGTAAAACAGTTAAAGAAGAAAGAAGATTAGTTGATACTTTTTCTGAATTTTATCTTACTGAAAAAGAAGATATTGAAACATTCATTAATTTGTTTGGTATTAATGCTGCTTCTTTTGATTATAAAGCATATTTTGTTGATATTAAAGAAACAAAAAAATCCAACATCATATTGCAAGCATAATTTAATTAATTATTAATTCAAAAAAGAAGATGTATTAGCGTATGTCTTTTTTTTTGCTTAAAAAATAAAATATGAAGCACTGGGTGATGGATTATGAAACATTATCTAATTGTTTTACAGGTGTATTTGAAGATTACAAGACTATGGAAACAGAAATCTTTGTTATTCATGACCTGCAAAATGATCTAGGTAAGCTTGTCACATTTCTTCAAGAATGTGTGGCAGAAAAACAATGGCATATATCTTATAATGGTTTAGCATTTGATGCTCAGATAACACATTTTATATTAGATAATCATGATGATTGGTGGGACCTTTCTGGTTGTGAAATTGCAAATACTCTTTATAGATATGCGCAAAGAACAATAGAAAAAAGCAACAAAAAAGAGTTTGCTGATTATCCTCAATGGAAAATGTCTGTTGGTCAAATAGATATCTTTAAAATGCATCACTGGGACAACCCGGCCAAGCGTTCTAGTTTGAAATGGATCCAATATAGCATGGATTGGGATAACATTCTTGAAATGCCTATTCATCATACTGCAGCAATAACCACAAAAGAAGAGATTGATACAATACTTGAATACTGTATCAATGATGTAAGATCAACTAAAGAAATATATAACAGATCAAAGTCACAGATAGGATTAAGAAAAGAATTGACTAAAACATATGGTATTAATCTATTTAGTGCCTCTGAACCAAGGATAAGTAAAGAGCTTTTTGGCTATTATTTATCTGAAAAACTTAATATCCCTAAAAAAGAATTAAGGGATATGAGGACACATAGAGATATCATCAAAATTAAAGACATCATTCTACCATACATAAAGTTTACCTCTAGTGAGTTTAGTACTTTACTACAAAGGTTCAATGCATTAGAAATAAATGGAAAGAATCTTAAAGGTAGTTTTAAATATAGTTTGAACTATAAAGATGTTAAAACTGACTTTGGTTTAGGTGGTGTGCATGGTGCAAGAAAGAAGGGTGTTTATGAAAGCACTGAAGATATGATTATAATGTCTTCAGATGTTACCAGTTTTTATCCTAATCTTGCAATTAGAAATAGATGGTCTCCGGGACACTTCCCTGTTGATGCATTCTGTGATCAATATGAATGGTTCTTTGAAGAGCGTAAGAAGATCCCTAAGAGCAATCCAATGAACTATGTATACAAGATTATACTTAACTCTACTTTTGGTCTTAGCAATGATGAAAACAGCTTCTTTTATGATCCTGAATTATGTATGAGGATTACAATCAATGGCCAGTTAACTTTGATGATGCTTTATGAGCAAATCATGGAAAGAATCCCCGGTGCAGTAGCATTATTACATAATACAGATGGTGTTGAGACATTAATACCTAGAAAGTACTATGATGAGTATATGCTTATCTGTAAAGAGTGGGAAGAAACTACTAATTTGTCTTTGGAACATGACCAATACCAAAAATTGGTATTAGGAGATGTAAACAATTACATTGGCATCAATGATTACAAAGAAGTTGACATTACTAAATGGAGAGCAATTAAACAATCTGATCCGCATTATTTATTTAAAGTGGAAAATGATAAGTTTAGTTATGCGCCTGTGAAGTTGAAAGGTAGATTTGATTTTCATGATCTGCAGTTACACAAAAACAAATCAAAGTTAGTTATACCCAAAGCAATCTATCAGTATTTTGTACATAATGTTCTTCCTGAAGAATACTTGGAACAAAACAAAAACATACTTGATTATTGTATTGGTAGTAAATCAAACGGTGATTGGAAATGTGTGGCCAGATCAATTAAA
>Ga0114975_10000791_pt1 | contig 23191 bp, 15 predicted proteins | sample S_130626_EF_Meta_FD_87031 | JGI IMG/M metagenome (GOLD analysis project Ga0114975, IMG submission 87031) | Freshwater microbial communities from Lake Simoncouche, Canada to study carbon cycling - S_130626_EF_MetaG | ecosystem: Environmental > Aquatic > Freshwater > Lake | place: Lake...
ATTCTGGAATGCTAGATGATGGACAATTATGCGACTGTAAATACTTTGAATGCTTTAATATAGACGATGTTTCAATACCCGTTACTTCTGTGCTATATAAGCCAGCATTTATAAAGCAAGACTTAATAACTAGTGCTAATGCTTACGATGTAGTTGTAGGAACAGCTGGATTAGCCGTAGGTAGTTATTCATACTCATATAGATTAGTTACAACAGACGGAGATAGAACTCCATTCTCACCTATAACAGAATTAATACCAGTAACGAGAAGCGCTAGCAGTAATTTTGGACCTCAATATCCATATTCTAAAACATATAGTAGTGAGCCAGATATATTGTCATCTACTAGTTATGGAAATCATGTAAGAATTAGATACCAAAATGAAGGAAGTTTTTCTTTTTTAGAATTAAGAAGAGATTCTTGGTATGCTGGAGAGCCATTAGGTAATCCTCCTGTATCTGAAATAATATCAAGTAGTTCTATAACTACAGGAATGGGTATCGTAGATATATTTGATAAAGCAGAAGCATTATTTGAAGGCGCTGAAATATTAGATATATTAGAACAAACAGATGTATATTCGTCAATCAAAAGAGCTAAAACATTAAGATATTATAATGAAAGATTATACTTAATGAACATAGGATATCACTCAAAAGATATTAAAGGAAGTGTTACGTTTATAGATGAAGCAGACCCAGTATTCCCAACTATTGAGAATATGGGTAAACCTGGTCATAAACACGCATATAATGTAGCGATGTATAAGAGCAATATGCGAGGAGAACGAACTGGCTTTGGTGTAGTTCTATTCGACAACAATAATAATGCGTCATACGCCACCGAAATAGCTAATGCAACAAATTTTGAGTTCCCTAATAGAAGAGTAGAAGTATCTACTAATACTAAAGGAACTTCGTATAAGGGATTAGTTAGAGCTGCTAACACAGGTGGTGTTGTTTCATTAACACATGAGGTATTTGACCATTATACTGCATCTACTAAAGAAGGTCAAGCAGCAATCGATACTCCTAAAATGTATAACTACCACGAAGGAGAATCTTATGAAGCATTAAATCCAACGTCTCAATCGGATACTGATAGTGATTTACATAGAGCAAATATTGATTTTGTATCTGTCACTTCATCTCCTGCTGATAATAGTGCTTATAAACCAAAGATATTTGGACTTGATTATTATTCTCAAGGAATAGCGCTTAAAGGATTATCATTAGATGCTGAATCTTCTAAATGGGCAGATGGATTCTCAATAGTTCAAACAGACCCAGCAAGAAGGGTAATAGCTCAAGGATTAGGATTTTATGATTTAACTGGAGCTGATAGCGGATTTGGTTCTGATGCAAGTAAAGGAACTAATTCATTTGCTTCTTATTTCCCTGATTTAGAGTTACTTTATCCAGATGTATTTGAAGATTTAATTAACAATCCTACTAATTATTCTATACAGTGTGTGTCTCCACTTGGATACGCTTCTGAGATTTATACTACATATAAAGAAGAGCTAAGTGATAGAAGAAAAGGCGTAGATATGATTGTTTACGCTAGAATATTAAGAGACTCTTCAAATATATTTAACGCTATAAATCCAGTAATAGGAGCAAGTTCGGGCATAAAGGATAATATATCGGTTGACCCGCTTCAAGAGAATAGATATGTAGCATACGGAAGATACACTAATGATACATCTTTAGATTCTCCTGCTTTTCCATCTAACGCTCAAGGAAATAAAATTTTCCCATTAACTAATGCTACATCAATAACTACTAATTCAACTAGACAGACATACATTAAGGTTGTAACGAATAACGCTATTCCTGGAATAAACATGATATATAATCAGACAGGACCTAATGGAGCTTCTAATGCTAATATGAATGCTGACCAAGCTGGAGTTAAGGAATGGAGAGAGCCGTTTTATGTAATCAACCTAGTTAAAGATATAGATATAAATCCAGGACTTACGACACAGTATAAGTATACTGGAAATTACGTTAAGTTTAAATCTTTAGTATTAGAATCAACTGGCTCAAATAGTCAATCAGCTCAATTAGTATCGGAGAGATGGGAGGATTGTATTCCATCTATCACAGGTCAAGTGTATAATGATTATACAGGTGTTAAGAGATTTGTTCATGTAGTTGATGCAAATGGTAACGAACAAAAATGGATGAATATTTCATTTGAATCACCTGCTTCAGTAACATCTATATTAAACTCACTTTTAGCCAACGGATTCGCCAACGTAATAGATGTACCTTCTGGTTTGGTTAACACTATATATGGAGTATACAGAAGTCAAGAATCTGATGGAGATGTAGCTGGAATATGTAGAGTATTCACATTATTGTTTAATGACATACCAGGATACACTCAATATTCAGTTGTTCCATTAGGAAGTAAAGTATATGTTAAATATGACAATAGAATACCTGTAAGAGTATTTGGTGGAGATACATTTATCAATGAGTCTATTTGGGCTGTTCAAGATAATGAATACAAGAATAATGGAGACCCTAAAGACGCGGCTAATCAATTCAATTTGAATATACCGTTCCCAATGAAGTCTTATTCATTTACAGCAAACTATGATTTATGGGAGAACTCAGACCCTTGGAACACAGAGAATTATGACTTCCAATTCTGTACAAGTGTAAAAACATTAGGTGCTTACATTCGTCAATTGACTACAATGTGGACAGCTGAGACTAGAATAAACCTTTCTTTTGGATTTAATAATGAGAGTCCAGAGAAAGCCAATTCAGACCAATACTTCCCATTGATAAACTATATACCTAGGCCTCATAAGTGGAACGCTGGCAATGAAGATGATAGAGCTGTATTTGAAGGACACAATCATTTATTAACTAATTATTATGATGATTATGGATTTGAATGGAGACTATGGCAATACGGAGGAATTAGATTTACTCCTCAAGTTAACTTAGATTACTCTAAAGCTCAAACTACTAATATATATACTACTACACCAACAGTAGGATTTGAAGAGCAGACTAATTTTTGTACAAGGATTTTATGGTCTCAGAGAAGACCTATTAATATTCAAAATACACCAACAGTTAAAACATTCCCTCCTGCTAATTTTTACGATATATCTGATGATACAGGAGAAATTAAACTTGGTTGGAGTGCATTATCTGGAGATAAGGGAAACAACCTTTATGCGTTTACAGATAGCGGAATATGTTTGCTTCTTATAGACAAGAGAATTATACACGAGATAAATGCAAATGAATTAGCTACAGTTGGCTCTGATGTTGGTGGAATATTAAACCAGCTTTGGATTGATAAGACAATAGGAATGAATGATGAGACTTGGAGAAGTTTTGCTGAATATTCAAATGCTATATTCTTTGTAAACAAGTCATCTTCTTATTCATTTAGTGATAATCAATTAGGAGAGATTGCTAGAAGTGGTTATTTTGAATTGTTATCTAGAAAATTTTTAAGTAAAATAGGTGACGGATATGAAGCTAAATTGTCTGGAGGTTTTGATGTACTTCACAAGGAATATATCGCCAATGTAGTTAATGCTAACGGAGATGATTTTAGTACATTGATATATGGATTACAACAAGGGGCTCTTCAATGTCAGAGTTCTTACAACTATGATAAGTATCTATATGAGAATAACGACTTATATGGAATGAAGAATGGTAAGACATATCAATTAGGTATTGGAAATCAGATAGATGGAGTTGATATGGAGTGCTACCTATCTGGAGTTTCAGATAAAGAAGTTATATACGATAAAGAATTTATTAGGATTAGAGTAAATTCAAATAGCAAGCCAGAGAAGATATATTTCTATAGCTCATTTAACGACTATAAGAATGACAACTATTCATCTGTTGTTGATGCGAATGCTAATCCAATTAATATAAAAGATTACTATGGTTATGAGTGCTATGTACCTAGAAAGATAGTAGCTCCTTATTATAGAGAACAAGGTAGAGTTATGATATTTAAAATAACTAATTCATCTAATGAAGAGTTTTTAATAACAAGTACCTCAGTTCAATACAAAACTCTAAAATAATTGTTAACTTTGAAAAAAATAATATTATGCCATTACCAATAGGACTTCTATTAAAACTAGGAGAAAAAGTGAAGGAAGATTCTGGTCAAATAGCACAAAACGGCCTTGCTGTTGGTCAAATAATAAGTGGAGCTATCAATAGAAAGAAAGCCGATGCATTACTTCCTCCTTCTGAAAATTTAATGGAGAGACAAATGCTTAACACTATTCGTAGAAGAAGAAGAGCTCTTGAAACTGGTACTGCGTCAAATGCAGATAGAACAGCTGTAAGACAAATGGCTAAATCATTTGGAGCTAATTCATTTAAAGCTGGAGGACCTGTTAACACTGGAATGCTTGGGCAATTAACAACTCAAGGAATGCAGAATATATCAGCTCAATATGCCCCTCAATTGACTCAATTATTAGGTGCTGAGCAAGAGCAAGTAAAAGGAATGGCTAACTTAGCTGCTGACTTAGCTTTATTACGTTCTAATAGAAAGTCTGCTCAAGCTGAGAATCAAATGAAATATGGACAGCAAAACTTAATGGCTACATTAGGAGGTAAAAATAAATCAGATGCTAAGGATTCACTTCTTCAAGATTTAATGAAAAAACAGAATCCCACTACAACAGAGGGTTAATAGAAACAAATAATACCTATATAAATCATTTATATGCCAACCAAAGAAGAGAGACAAGCGGCAAGAGAAGCTAGACAAGCAGCAAGAGAAGCTAAAAAGAAAGATACATCAGTACCTCAAGGTTCTTCTGATGCAGAATCGTCTATTCCTTTATTTGATGAGAATAAAGTTAATGCTAGGACACAAGGTTCTGATTTAGTCACTCAAACGTATAGTGGAAGCGGTAAAGACCCTGTTGTTACAGTTACTAAAAATAAAGACCGTACGGATGAATATAATACTTCTGATTCTCCAGTAGTAGACGCTATTAACTCAAAAGAAATTAAAGCACAAGCCGAATCAGCTGTTGCTGCAGAACCTTCTAGTAAATTGGGTGATATTGTAAAAGATGTTAAATCAACAGTAGCTTCAGACGCTATACTAAATAATGTTGTAAACGAAGCTCAAAGCACAAAAGACTTAACTGAAGGAACTGAAGTTTACAATCAAGCGAAAGATGTAGAGGCAAAAGAATCAGCTAAAACTCAAGTTGAAATAACTAATGATGTTAATGCTGAAGCTAAAAATGAACCTGTTGCAACTGATAAAGCAATACCAGGTGATGGCTCTATGATTAATGGAATCGTAACTAATAATAATGAAGGTGCAAACGCTCCTTCTTTTACAGCTTCTACTAATGTAGATGAAGTAAATAGAGAAATGGAAAAATCGAATACTGGAAGCAGTCCTATATATGATAAAATAATACAAAAAGAAGAGAAAATACCTTATGCTGTTGTAGAGAAATTAGGAGTTCAAGATTATTATCCAGAAGTTGGAAGAGATATTGGAGTAGGTACATTTACAGGAAGTAGAATAGGTAGTCAAACTATTTATTCTGGTGCTGGTGGATTGTTACCAATGGGATTATATGATGCTAGAAAAAGAGCGTTGGTTACAGCAGCTAAAGAAAGACAAGCTAAAATAGAAAAGTTTCAATCTTTACCTACTACATTAGAGCCATACCAAGATAAATTTAATGTCGCCATGATTGATGATTTGAATGCTGACTTGGAGAGAAACGGTTGGGATGCAGATAAGTTCATGAAGGATAAGGATGCTATGGCTAGATACTATAAGAGACAGGCTTTAGCTAAAAACATAACATATGTAGGAACTAAAGCTACTGAGATATTAGCTGATTATGAAGCTGGAGAATATGTACTTCCAGAAGTAAGAGACATGGCTTATGATTACTTGCATGGAGCTGCTGAGGATTTCGATAAAATATTATCTGGAGAAAAAGATATAAATAAGTATGCTGAGTCTTTTAAATCATATGACGATGGTACTAAATGGGCTGCAGCTCAACTTAAAGATGTTTGGTTAAAGAACCCTACTGAAATTCCTATAACTATGCAAGGTAAGGAATTAACTGAGGATAATATGAATGAGTTGACAGAAGCTACCAAAATGTATAATGCTGGTGGTGGATATAATGCTTATGCTAGTGTTCTTAAGAAATACTATTCATTAGATATTAAACCAGTTGTTGAGTCTTGGGCTTTAGATAGAGGTATAACTGATGAAAAAGTAATTGAGAATATAGAAAAATATATTAAAGCTCAAATACCAGATGAATCATTTGTTAAATCTATTGAACTTAAGGACAATAAAGCCGTTGAATGGGCTAGGATTAATTTAGATAAAAGTAAATTTGAATATGTAAAAAAAGAACGCGAATCTACTTATATTGGAAGATTAAGTGAAGCGGTTAACGATGGTGTAAATAAATCAACAGGAAAATCTCTTAATCAAGAATTATCAGAATTAAATAAGAAGACTAAAGGTAAACCTACTCAAGCTCAAGTTCAAGCATTATATAATACATATATGCCAGGAGTTAAAGTATATAAAGACAAAAAGAGTGGAGGATTTGCTATTATAGAACCAGCTACTGGGCCATTAGCTAAAGAATTGACATTTAAAGACTTAAAAGACTTAAATGGTCAGCCTACAAAGTTAGTGCCTATGGAGTATTGGAATGGTAAAGTATGGACATATAAAGCAATGACAGCTCAAGGAATAGCAAACAGTAAAGCTAAATTAAGAACTTATGGTACTAAAACAGTATTAGCTCCAGCAGACAAAAAACAATGGTCTAAAGTAAAAGATAATATTCAGACTAAAGTTCTTAGTTATGAGATATTAAAAGGATATGTAAGTGAAAAGACGGGTAAAATAGTATATTTAAATGAAACTAATTTAGCTGAATACGAAAAGAGTGATAAACAAGTTACACATACTAGAGATGTAGAACAAGCATATGTTTCTGAGACTAAAATTATTAATGGTAAACCTGTAACTAGTCTAGTTAAATTACAAGGAGAATACTATTCAGAAAGTCATAATATCAGTACCGATGGAGGTATAGCTGCCAAAAATGAACAAATTGGATACACGCCAGAGAAGTCTGGAAGTCTTCAAGATTTAATTGATGTAGTAGGAATGGGAAGCGGAAGCAGCGGAGAATAGTTATTACAAGTCAATAGAATTAATAATTCGATTTCTATTGCTATATTTGTAAATAAAATAATCACTTTATGGCTAAGGATTTTATGTCCACTCAAACGGGTGGATACGGTGAAACAATACAATCTGAGCAGGATAATCCAGTTAATCCTGGAGAATTCGATGTAAATTTAAATATACCTCAAGAAGCACCTCAACCAGCTCCAATGGAGCAACCTATAGCGCAATCTACTGAACAGCCTACTGAACAAGTAATAGAACAACCTGTCGCACAAGAGAATCCAGTATATCAAAATTTAGGATTAAGTAATCTAGATATAGATGTATCTAATGATGAAAATTTTAATGATGTTTTATCTACTCCAGAACCTACTGTACTTGAGACACCTATAGATGTTAGTCCATTAACTCAAGAATTTGAAGAGCCAGACACTACTCCAGACGGATTTCCGATATATAAAATTCAACCTAAAGCTGAAGAGCCAGATGACGATGGAGAGTTAGAATATGAAATGGAACAACCTTCTATGACTCCAGATGGATTTCCAATATTTAAAGATGTTGCTGTTGATGAAAATCCTGTAGATAAAGAGATAATAGAAGTAAATAAAAAATATTCCTCAACTCCTATATCTGTAAATAATAAGGGTAAGGTTGTAATTACTCCTAAAGGAGAAGACCCTAAGTCTAAAAAGAAAGCACCGCTTCCAGACGGAAGATATGTATATAGCGATAGACCAGATGCTACTTATAAGAAAGAGAACAAAAAGTGGTTTATATATGATAATGGTAAGAATAAATTTGTTCCGTTAAGTAGTGGTGATGTAGCTAAAAGAACAGCTGTATTAGAAGCTAATGCTAAACCAATAAAAGCTAATTCTAATCGTACTATGATGGAGACTGAAAAGAATCTATCTACTAGTTTTGGAAATTTAGGAAGATTTAATTTAGAAAGTCAAGTTACATCTGGAGGAGATATAGCTAAAGCTAATGGAGCTACTGTTGGATTGCTTACTAGAGATAACATTGGAGGCAACACAGAAAGATATAATCAAGATGGTACAATAAACTTTAATTATAATCCAGTAGTAGCTAGCGTTCCAAAAGAGGCTAGAGTATTAGTTGATAAAAAGGCCACAAAAGAAGAATTTGTAGCTAGAGATTATGGTAAAAAAGATGGTTATTATAGATTTGCAGGAAGACCTAATGCTATATATAGAAAAGATAATGCTAAATGGTATATAGATAACACTGGAACTGGCAAAAATTTTGAAGAATTAACAGAGAATGTAGACGCTAGAACAGATGCATTAGAAGCTAAAGCAATTCCAACTGTAGATGATGCCTTAAATTTGATTATGGCTCAATCTCAGCCATTTATGGATGCTAAGAAACTAACCAATTTGGTATTAAATGTATCTCAATCATCTAAATTAGAAAAAGTAAATAACGAGGAACTAAAGATTAACTTTAATGACGCTCAGAACTTTATATCTAAAGATGTAAGTATAGTAATGGGAGACATGCTTACTGAGGAACAAAAGGTAGACTTGAGAGCTTTGCAATCAGAAGCTAGTAAAATAGTAGGAGATGGTGAGTATTCATTTATAAAGGCTAAAAACTTAGTTACAGTACTTAAGGACACTGAAGATTTTATAAATGATGCTAGAGAAATAAACGCAAATATCAATGAGGCTAAACAAAAGAATATAAGTTTAGATAGATTACTATACGAAAGAAAGAAAGAAAGTTACACTGAGAACTTAGACTTGAAAGATAATAGTAACTTCCAAGATGTAGCTAGAGATATGTTTGAGAACAACTCTGAGATGGCTGATTTTATTCTTTCTAATGTTGATAGTGGTAACTTAAAAATAGACCCTAAGACTGGAGAATATTCATTTACTGGCGGAGCTACTATAAAGGAACAGAATTATATTAATTCTAAGATGAAAACCTATCTAGGTGAATATAATAAAAATCAAGACGAACATTATCATAATGTAAGCGAAAAAATAAGAGAGCAAAATGTAAACTTAACTTTAGTTAAAGGAAACATAAATAGATTAGAAAAAGAAATAGATGGATTTAATTCTTCTTCTGACCCTGAATATGTTAAACAAGCTAAGTTGGCATTGACTTCTGAAAAGAGAAAATTAGAAGTTATAAACAAAACAATCAACGAGTTTCAAAATACAAAAAGAGGAGTATTATTAACAGAGCCTAAACAGTTTGCTAAGGATGCTTCCAACAATATGTCTCAATCGGCAAAAAATATAATAAGTGCTTTACCCGAGAACTTAACTCCTAAGCAGAAGTTTGATTTATTCTATGAGAGGTTATCAGCTAAGACTGAAAAAATAGCTACTGACAATGGAATTAGTAATGACTATTGGAGCAAAGTAAATGCAAGAGGTAAAGATTTACTAGATTGGAATATTTACGGATTAGATAAGAATGAACAAGAGTATTTAAAAAACAAAGGTACATTAGCTAAGTTAGCTTCATTATATTATAATAATGATAATGGTTTTACTGCTGATTCAGCAGGATTCTTTGAATCATTTATGAATGGTTTTGCTAAAATACTAACACCTAAAACAGCAGCTTCAGAAGGATACTTTAATGAAACTGAAGTAGCTCAACAATATCAAGCCACACTTCAAGAACAAGGATTAGGTAAAGATGATTTAATCACTCCTAAGGTAATGGATGATATAAACAAAAGAACTGAAGTAGGTTTCTTTACAGGAGAAGGATTAGGAGAAGCGGTGGGAACATCTGCTGGTATAATAGTTCCTATAGTGCTTACATCTCCAATACCTGGAGCTGCTGCTAAATTGGCTATAAATATACAGAAGTTTATGGTTGGAGCTGATGCTGCAAAATTAGGTATTTATTTAGCTAGAGCTAATAAGGCATATACATCTGCTTTAGAATCAACTAAGTTTGGTAAATACATTCTTAAGTCATCATTAGAAACTGCTGCTAAACTTGAAATAGCAGGAGATGTTTTCACAACTCAAGAAGGAGAGTTAAACTGGATAAGTGGACTAGCTGGAGGAGTAGCATCAGAAATATTCTCTGTTGGATTATCAAAATTAGGCTCTGAGAAAGCGTTAAATTTTGTTAAATCTATATTTGGAGAAAAAACAGACGTTGCTATTAAAGCATTTGAGAAAAGTGGAAAACTGATAGCTAAAGGTAGCGGTGAGGTAATAGAAGAAACAGCTCAAGAAATGAGTAATGTATATCAGTCTACTGATTCATTTCAGGGTATGTTAAAAGAAGTAGAAAACAGATTTGGAACTTTAGACCAAGTGGAAAAATTTGTACTTTCTTCTTTTGTTTTAGGTACTGCATTTGCATTAGTAACTCCTGTATCTGCTAAAGACGCTTATAAGAATTTACCAGAAGAAGGTAAGGCTAGAATAAATCAAATATTATCTGCTGTACAATCAGATATGGATTTTGCTGAAAACAAATCAAGCGAATATATAGCTGATGAAAAAGCCAATGTTGATGCTGAAAAAGCAATAGACCAAGAAACGCCTGTTACAGGAGAAGCGAAGCCTACGGAAGAAGTTAAAGCTGAATCTAAAACTGATGAGGAGTTAGCAGATATAGAAGCTAGAAAGAAATCATCATTAGAGTCTATTAAGCCTGGAGGTTTTGTAGGCCCTACTCCTACTTCATATGAGACATATTATACTAATACAGATGGTACTCAAGATAAAATAACAGGCAAAACAGAAGCTGATGTTAAACAACAAATAGAAGATAAATATGCTCAAGAAAACAAACAAGGGATTCCAGGTGAAAAGCAAGGAGGGCAAGAACCTATCCAAACCGAACCTCAGCAAGGGTCAGGCAATCAAGAGGCTACTACAGGTGGAGTGGTTCAAGAAGCTCAAGGAGAAAAAGTAACAACTCCTAGTGAGGCTACCGCACAACCTACTACTCAACAAGAACCAACAAACGCTAAAGAGTTATTTAATGAAGTAGTTGAGATAACTAAAATTAGAAATGCTACTGAAAGGAATAAAGCAATAGCTTCTTTCGATGAAAGAAATAATGGTAAATTTAAAAAAATGTCAAAAATACATACTAACTTTGGCAGTATAATAAAAGGTTTAGAAAAAAATAATTTAATTAAAAAAGATTGCTAATATGAAAAAGTTATTATCAGCACAAGAAGTTGAAATGGTAAATAAATTAGGAGTAGAAGAACTACTTGCTAGTCAGAGATATTTACACTTATCTAATTCAATGAAGACTATAGGATTCCTAGGGTCTGCTAAATATTTTATGAAAGAGTCTCTTGATGAAAGAACTCACTTTAATAAATTAGAAGATTTCATGAATGACATGAATGAGCAAATTGAAGTTAGAGCAGTAGAAAAAGTAGACGTTGAAGTAGAAGACTTAATGGAAGCATTAGAGATTGCTATTGAAGCAGAAACTGATTTGCTTGGTAAATATGAAGATGCTTACGAAAAAGGTTGCCCTAAATTAAAAGCATTATTTTTAGATTTTATTAATATACAAATACAAAGCGTTGGTGAATATGGTGATTTAATCGCAAGATTGAGTAGAACATCAGAACCGATATTGATAGACCAAGAATTAGGAGAATAATTATGGCTTGCAGATACCAAATAGTAGGTCAAGATACTTGGCTAGACGAGAACGAATTCAAAAGTAAATTAAGCGAAGGATTGCTTGATAAATTTATTATTGATAATAACTTATCTATACCAACATTAAAGGGCTTTAAGGCAGACGCTAATGCAGCTGAATCATTTAAAATGGAACAGCCAACTGCAACAGAAGTAACTATGCCTGCTACTGAAGAAGTTAAAGCTGAAAATAAATTCCAAACATTAGCAGATAAAATAAGAACAGCTAAATTAACTCCAGGTACTTTAACTGGAGGAGAAACTGGAACTTTATCTTCTACCAACTTTGAAGGTGCATGGAATAGCGCTGTAGAGGTAGCTGCTAAAACTGTAGAAGTAGCAGGACAGACTGTTGAATCTATAGAGAAAGCAATTAGAGCTGCTGAAAGAAACTTTAAGAATTCTGATTTCTATAAAAACTTGTCTGATAGAAGTGAAAAATCTAGATATTTAAGAGACTTTAGAAGTGGAATCAAGCAAACTTTAGAGCAGGAAAAAATGAATGCTGCTGAAAAGAGGTCAGCTAAGGAATTTGGAGCTAAAGTAAAAGAAGCTACAGGTCAAGCAAAGGAGACTAAGGAAGTTATGATGACTAAGACTGAAGCTCTTAAAAAACAACTTATGGATAAACTTGCTGGAGCTAAAGATGCAGTTAAGGCTATACAAGAAATGAAAACTGAAATTAGAGATTTCATTAGAACTAATTTACCTAAAGAATCGTACACTACATCTCAAGTAAACTCATTAATAAACGCTGTAACTAAAGCTAAAACTCAAGCATCATTAAATGCAGCAATAGATAAAGTTAATGGTGTAGTTACTGCTAAGTATGAGCAAATAAGAAAAAGAACTGTAACTGAAATAAAGAACAAAGTAAAAAATAAAAAGACGCTTTTAGCTAAAGTAAATAACAAATGGAAAGGTAAGATAACTGTAGAAGCGCAAAAAGAATTTAAAGAGTTTGTTAATAGTGGAGCATTAGATGATTTAGACAATAGAACTCAACAAGAACTTGATTCTATCAATGACATATTAGATGGTATAGTAAACGAAGGTAAGGCAGACTTTAAATCAGTTAAGACAGCTGAAGATACTAGAAGAAGAACTGAGAACGCAACTTTACTTGAAGGACTTGCTGGAGAAGATTATAAAGAATTAAGAGGAGTTGAAGCTATTCAAGATTTACTAGATGGTGGTGGTTCTGTAATTATAGATGGACAATCATATAATAAGAGTTCGTTTGCTGAATGGTCTAAGACAGCTCCCGTAGATACTGACGGAAAAATAATAATACCAGAAACGGTAAAAGGTTATGAAGCAAGAAATATATCAGCTGTAAAAGATGTTAGTAGATTAAAAGAATCTAAGAGAAAAACATTTGATATGTTAAATCCTCTAAAAGCTATAACAGACATATACACTTCTTTAAAAGGATTATACAAGGGTTCTCAAGCTGTTAAAGAATGGGTACAGAAGAATGTAGAGCAACCAATAAAGGATGCTTATGTTAATAGAATGACTGGATTAAACCAGAAGATTAATGATTACAACAATGGATTGGCTGAGATATTCGGTTCTAAGAAAAAAGCATTAAAGACATTATCCGAAAAAGCTACCGTAAATCCTATTAAAGAAAAGTTAAAAGCTGGACAAAGTATTACTAATAGTTTAATGGTGTCTCTATATAACTTAACAAAAATAGAAGGAGGATTTGAAAGATTAAATAATAAATCTGGAGTTGATGCAGAAGCAGTAGTTAAATACATTGAATCTAATCCACAACTTAAGCAGTATGCTGACTTCTTAATAAACCAATACGAATCATTAAAATCAGATTATGAGCCAGTATATTCATCATATACAAATATGCCGTTCCCTGAAGGAGTTTATTACCCTGCATACGCATCTAACTTCGAAGATGATTTCATTGACCTAGGAGACGTTATGGGAGCAGATGGTGCATTTAATGCTATGTCCGCTGTATCTAACAATATGAAGCAGCGCACTAACTACACAGGAGCATTTAACACTACTATGGATGCCCATAGAACATTTATGGATTATGTTAAGAGTATGGAGCACGCTAAGAGCTTCATGCCTGTAGCTAAGAGTGTAAATCAATTATTCAATAATGCTAATATGCCTTATATTATTGAAAAGATGGGAGTTGATGCATTTAACGACATGAAGACTAGTCTTTCTGTTATATTAAGTGACAAGCCATTAAAAGGAATGGATACAGTATTTGGAAAAGGATTAAGTGGATTAATGAACTTTAATGTTATAGCTACATTAGGATTTAAGCCATCAAGTATTCTTAAGCAGTTTACATCTTTCAGTCACTTCTGGGGGGCTGGAATTAAAGAAGGAATAAACCCACTTCAAGTTTTAGCTGGAGTTCCTGTAAATATGGATGAATTAAAATTAGTTGCAGACTTAATTTCTAGCGACTATATGAAGGAAAGATTTAAGGGTGGTAATATAGATGTAGAGATTAAAAAGATAATTGATAATGCAGAAAAAAGTGGAGTATCTAAAGCCTGGAAACATATTGCTGATGTAGCTCTTGCTCCAGTTAAGGTAGGTGATGCTTCTGCTATATTATTTGGACCTGGAGGTGGAAGTATGTTTGCTGTAGCAACTTATAGAAATCAATTAAAGAATGGAGCTACTCCAGCTGAAGCTAGAGATTATGCATACAGAAGATTTATAGAAGAAGCTGAAATGACTCAGCAGTCAACAAGACCTGATTTAACTAGCAATATACAAAGAGACCCAATGTTTAGATTAATGGGTACTTACCGTACAGGACAAATGGCATCGGCTAAGAAAGTTATTAATGGAGCTAAGTTATTAGCATCTGGAACTGATTTAACCACAGCAGAAAAAGTTCAAGCTATTTATGATATAAGTTATTTTAGTGCATTAAGTGCAATTGGATTCTCGGCAGTAGCATCTGGAGCTATTAAATTCTATGAAGACCAATATGATGATGACGATAGAAAGAGAATGTTATACGACACTGCTATGGACCAAGTAGGTTCTGACTTACAAGGATACGGGCTTCCTGGATTTTTAGCTGATTGGACTATAAACGCTATGAGGGGTGATGCATGGAAAAATAATACACCAACTATAAACTTTGTAGAATTGTTTACTAAAGCTCCAGCTACAATAATGAAGATGATGACTACTCCTTTAGATTATGAGTCATTATCAAGAGAAGAGCAAGTCCAATATTTAAAAGATTTAGGCATATCAGAAGAAGAAGAGTATGATAAATATGAAGAAATTGTAGATAAATTTAAAAATGGAAACCCATTCTCGTCTCTTAGTCAAACAGAGAAAAATGAATTAATAAAAGCTATAGGAGTTAAGAACATTAATGATTTAGCTACTGACTTTAAAGATTATTTTAGCGGTGATAAGTCGCTTATGGATGCTTTAATGGGATATGAAAATGATTATTTTAAATACTCAAAACAAAGAGGTAAGAAAGATATGATTTTCAAAGGATTGACTGGAGAGGAATATTCAAAAAAGAAAGATGTAATAACAATAGAGCCTCAAGGAGGTGAAGGAACTAGCGTTGAAGGAAGTGTAGAAGGTGATTTAAACCAAAGCGTTGAAGGCAGCGTGGATTAACTCTAAAAATAAGTAAGGAATAAAAAGTTAAATTTGTAACAATAATATACGATGGCAACAGCACAAAGAACTCACGATTTAATTAAATGCAACAATTTATATCCTACTTTAACTAGTAGGTTTAATGCTGGATTTGAAGCTCACAATGGTCTACTTGTTAAGTTTGACAACATGGATGAGCGTTCTTATAGAATAAAGAAGAATGTACAGGCTAGATTCTATTCACCTGCAAATCCTACAGCTGGTAATACATTACAGTATGCTATAACTTCTATGAAATACTTAGGAGTAGAAGTGCTTCCTGCTACCGCAGAGATTACTTTACTTAGTGCTAATTCTGAATTTACATCATACCCATTATATACAGCTGGAAATGAATATCTTTATACTATTATTGGAGGTGTTCCTACGGCTAATGGAGTTGTTACAGGGATAGCACCTTTATCTTTAGGACTTGGAACTAATAACTTCTATAAATTCTTAGAGTCAATAGTTAATCTTCATGATATACCAGTTAAAGTAACTAGAACTCCAGAAGAATGGTGGTTGTCAGATGGTGCTGTTCGTATTAATAACTTTACATTAGAACAACATTACGATAGCAATTTTGAGTTTTCAATGACTCAAACTGTAACTAATATATCTACTGGTGTAGCTACTGCAACAACATTCAGATATATATTTAATGGTTCTACTGTTCAGCATTATCAAAACGGAGTATTAAAAACTATATCTAATAGTCCTGCTACTGAGTTACCTCAGTATAATCAATACTTCTCATTTTACTCTACTGCTTATTCTTATACATCTATAACTGATATTAATGTATGCCCTATAGTATATCCATTTAGCGCTTCTATAGCGTCAGCTGAGGATGCTTGTTCTACATTAACATTGTCTTGTGATTGTAATAAAATAACATTCGGAGATAACTCATTATATATTAACGGACTTCCAGGTCATGACCCAGAGTTCTTTACTAGTAGAAAAATAACATTAGTTAGGCCTAATGGCACAACATATGTATGGGGTACTTCAGATATAACACCAAAAGATAAATTAATAACGCCTCATTATAATTCAAGTAATACATTTCAGTATAACTTAACATCGGCAGACGAAGATGGTATTTATGAGGTTACTCTTTGTACTTATCCAGATTGGCAAGCAGATGTATATTATAATTCTTATTTACAACCAATAGTATTAATCAATGGACAAACTTATAAAGCGGTTACATCTTCTACTAATATTAACCCATCGACTGATACAAGTAATACTTATTGGACTCTTTATAGCTGTGACGGCAACTGTGATGACACTCGTTATTGTGCTAAAGAAAGAATTGTTGTTCTTTGTGTCTCTATTCTCGATTGCTATAAGAAACTTGTCAAAACTGCTTTCTGCGGGATTGAAAACAATCCGTGCAAAGATTTGTGCGATAATAAAGACTTCATGAAGGCAATGAAGATGAGAGTTACTTTAGACTCTTTAGAGTTTGCTGTATGTGGTAACGATTGGACTAGTGCTAAAAAACATATTGATATATTAAAATCTATTTGCTGCTGTGGATAATTTAGAGTTATTTGTATATGTAACCAATACCGAGTGTATTGCAAATGCATCTGTGGTTTTAGCTCCAGCAGGAGGTCAAGCTCCTTATGTATTGACAGGTAGTCCTACAACAGGATTAACTGCTGGTAATTACACTTATACTGTAAAAGACGCATTGAATAATATGGTATCGACTAGCGTTACTATAGTTGACCATGTAATGTGTGACTGCTGTTTAAACTTCATTGTTAAGTCTGTAAATTTAGCTGGTGGATTTGCTCAAGTTCATGGTACGCAATCATATAATAATAATAGCATTTATCCTTCTTATTCGTTTTCGTTAACTACGATAGCTAGTATAACTATAGGATTTATTATAACCTATAACCCTGCGACTAGTTCATGGACATTACGCACTACTACACTAGGACCTACAAATGATATTGCGTTAAGCACATTTGTATTTGCTGCTGGACAATGTCCGTTCTCTGATATTGTAGCGAACATAACTGTTCCTGGATTTATGGCTATTACAGAATGGATTGTATTTCCAGTTGAATGTAATGTAGAAGATAATGATTTACCTATAGATGAAGAAGAAGATGTTGTAAATTGCGCAGAGCTTTTTTCTTGTAAATTTGTAAATCTAATAAAGAAAGAAAAAGCAAACCTATCTAATGATATTGCCTCTATGAGGAACAAAGAATTATTTGGAATAGGAGCTTGTAAGACTTCTTGGAATGATATATTTAGAAACTACCTAATTATGGATGCACTTCAATGCGCTCCTTACGGTACTTACTCTAAAGAAGATGAGAATTGTTTAATTTCGAAACTAAGTGAAAACTGTAATTGCTAAAATATGAGCTGTAGTAAATGTACTCAAAATGGATTAACTAGCTGTGGATGCACAGATAATTGTCCTTATAAGACATCTGACATAACATTGTTTGATGGTAACTTAAATAATATATCCGTACCTGTTGATGCATCATTAAATGATGTGTTGGCTTTATTGGAGTCTTATACAACTAATACTTACAATGAATTAACATCAGAGATTAGTATTACGTTTACTTCATCTAATTGCATCGGATTATCTGCTGGAACTTATGGGTTCGCTCAAGTTCTTCAAGCAATTATTGATGAGTTATGTTCTATTACAGTCCCTACGGTTACTATGGTTGATAGTGACACGATTAACTTCACTAATATAAGTGGAGGTCCTAACTATTCATTTACTGCTAGTCTTTTTGACCATTCAATGTTGGCTAAGTCACAGCCTAACAGCTTCAACAAAGTAGTTGGAGGATATGCTACTAGTAAAGTATTTAGTGGTGTTAAGCAATTAATGTCTGAGGTTTATGATGACGATAGCGCTTATGACCCAGCTACAGGAATTTGGACTTGTCCAACAACAGGAAGATATGATTTAAACTTCTACGTTCATTTAACAAGTACAGATGCTACTAACGGATGGATGGGAGCTTCTGATTCTAGAGGAATGCTTATAGCGGGACTATGTTCTCCTACGGGAACTATACCTTATACAGTTTCATCATTTGCTACACCTTTCCATGCTCAAGCATGTGCTGAGATTACAGGGTCAATGATGGGATTACCTATTACTGCAGGAACACAAATTTGTTTGAAGATAGCTAATACAGTTCAGAACTATACTACTAATTCAGATGATACTATTAGTATGTCAATTAAAAGAGTTAAATAATTAAATTAAAAAGATATGATAACTGTAAACAACATAAATAACGAATTGTCTATAACGAGTGCAGGTTCTAATGGAATTGGTTACTCTAGCGATTTTTATAATTATAGTTCAATGAAATCAGTTTCTTGGATTAAAGATTCTAAAGATGATTATTATGTAATCATTAACTTCATTGCTAATGATAAAAACAATTCCCTAAGAATTAAAATGGGAAGCGTTAGTAATCAACCAGGTTGGACTAATGATGAAAGCGGAGCTTTTAACGCTACTTCTAAAATTTCAGAATGGATGAATCCATTTAATTTTACTTCATCAAATGTTAGAACTGCAAATGTTTATAATGCTAGTGTAACGGGAGCTACTAGTTACGGAGTTTATGCTGTATCTATTGCAAATGTAGGAGCGGCTAATGGAACTGTAAATGGACAGATATTGCCTCCAGGAGTAAGTATTAGTTTTGACGGTGGAGCTATTAATAATCAGATTGATGTTATTAACTTTGATTCAAATTCAACTACATTTTTAATTACAGAGTTATTATAAACTGATATGTCTACTGATATACATATAGATAGATATTCTTCTAATCCTTATGGGTTCTTAAGTAGACTATATACTCAGACTAATTCTAGTGTACCTGTAACAGCTACTGCAGTTGAGGGTAGTTTATTAGATGGAGGATTAGGAAGTCTTACAATTCCTGCAAATGGATTTCAAGTAGGAGATAGTTTTAGTGGGTCAATAATAGGTCACTTATCTTGTGTAGGTACAGCTACTTTACAAATTAGAGTAAAAACTGCATCAGGTATATTACTAGCAGACACAGGAGCAATGGCAATGTCTGCTGCTACTAGTAAACACTGGAAATTAGATGTTAATTTTACTATAAGACAATTAGGAGCACCTACTGTAGCTTCAATAGCATCAGGAGGATTATTTGCATATACTAAAAATTCAGGACTTAACTTTGAAGGTGTGAATTTTAGTATAATAAATAACACAACTTTTGATACTACTATAGCTAATACACTTGTTATTACAGCTCAATGGAATACTAATAATGCAGGAAATTCTATTTTTACTGAAATATTTACATTACATAAAACATACTAATATGTCAACAGGAATAAACATAGCAACAAGATTACCGTATAAATCATTTACTGCTTTATTAACACAAACAGGAGTGGAAGATAAACATGAGTATATAGTAAACTTTGGTGAGCACGCTAGTGAATGGCCTACTCTTCCTGTAGGAATTACTATGTTAATTGTTCAAAATGATTCAGAATCAGATTTTACTAAGTCTGGAGCTCCAGATAATAATGCAGGAACTTGGTTTATATACAATGGAGTAACTCCTGATATTATAGCTCCAACAACCCCCGCAGGAACAATAGACATAGGTTATGATTTTGGAGCACCAATAGTAACAGTATTAGAAAATACTATTGGGAATATTTGGTTTACTTATAAAGATGTTGGTTATTATGAAGTAAATTCTAATGGGTTATTTACAAATGATAAAACAATAATATCTTTTTTACCTGAAATGTATATTGAGTCACCAACTGATTTATATAATTTTGGTGGATATCCACAAAATGTTGATTTAATTAATTTAATATCTTATAAAAATTATTTACTTTTTGATAGTAATTTTGGTGGATTTGCTCCAAATGCAATAGAAATAAGAGTATACAATTCAGACCCAGGAACAGGACTAACTCCAGGAACAGGACTAACTCCAGGAACAGGAGGAGAAAAAAAATAATAAGAAATGGCATATACACCTAAATCTAAACGCTTAGCTAAGGGTGACTCTTTAAAAAGTAGTTCCTTAAACAATCTATCTTCCAATAAGAAGATTGATGATATATTGGCATTGTCTAAAGGTTTAAATTTAAGTGAGTCTGATATATTAAAACTACAGTCAGATGTAGTATCTATAAATACAAGTATAACTTCACTACAAACAAGCAAGCAAGATTTATTAGTTAGTGGAGTAAACATTAAAACTATTAATGGTAATTCATTACTTGGTAGTGGTAATTTAGTTATTTCTATTAGTAGCGTTACATGGGGAACAATAACAGGTACGCTGTCAAGTCAAACAGATTTGCAGACTGCACTGAATGCTAAGCAAGCTACTCTAGTAAGCGGTACAAATATAAAGACTGTTAATAGCACTTCGCTTTTAGGTAGTGGAGATGTTGCAGTTGGATTAAATTATGAAAGAAGAAGTGCATTTGTGAACCCTTATCAATATTCTGGAACTGCTGTAGTAGGAACTGCAGAATCTTCAGCTACATGGACAATAAAAAGAATTAACTTTACAACTCCAGGTTCACCAATTACACAGGTAGCAGTAGGTGCATGGACAAATAGATTATCATTAATATATATATAATGGAAACAAAAATAAACATAGTAGCAAGTCAAGGAGATAACGGCTTATTTAATTTAGTAATTAGTAAAGTAACTTCTATAGAAAATGATAGTCCAATTATGGATAATACTATTAAAACAGAACTTACATTTGAAGAGTTAAAAGCCGAAATTAATAATTTATAATTATGGCAGTAAGATATGCAATATTAACTGGTAACTGGTCATCAATTACAACATGGAATGGAGGTACTTTGCCTGCTGCTGGAGATGATGTATATGCAAATGGTTTTACTGTTACTATAAATCAAAATATTACTGTTGCAAAAATAACTACAGAAGTATGCCCTATAACTACAATAGGTGGAGGTAGTTTTGCTTCTGCTTCTAATCTTATTTACACTTGTGATATAGTAGGAGGAAATAGCGTGTGTTTAACTTGTAATAATAATGCAGGTCTTAATATGAGGTTTATTGGTAATGTTATTGCTAAAAACTCAACAGCTGTTTCTCTTGTTGTTGCTGCATACATAACACAATTAACAGGAAATGTATATGGTGGACTTTCAGTAGGTGCGGTAGGAATAGCAACAAGTAATAATACTCAAGTAAATACTATTATAGGCAATTTAATATCTAATGTTGGTCCTGCATATTCATCAACCAGTACTAGTAATGATGTTGTAGTAGGTAATGTTTTTGCATCATCTACTCAAGTAGGAGCTACAAATAATGGAGGGTTTACTATAACAGGTAATTTATTTAATAGCGGTGGATATATGGCTGTAAGAACTCAAAGAGTTTTTATAAATACTAGTAATCAAATTCAATGGTTAGTACAAAATCAATCATCTACAAATATTCAATTATATAGTGTAGACTATTTTGTAGGTTCACCTGCAACAACGGATGTAAGATTAGGCGTTACTTATGGAGTAGGTAGTAGCTTAACAGGAACTTTAGCAGTACCTCCAGCAAGTTCAGTAGCCGTAGGTGTGCCTGTTAATGGTACAGTTGGAACAGCAATAATATCAGTAACCGACATGGGTGCTTTATTAGCTTCATATAATGTATAGCATTTTTTCCCTATCTTTGTATCTATGAAGTATTTACCAATCTTACTTATACTATTGTTTTCATGTTCGATGGAAAAGAAACTTGCTAAGTACTGCCCACTGTGCGTTCAAAAGGACAGCACGTCAGTAGTTACACAAGTTAGAGATACTACAATTATTATTCCTGGTGAGACTATATATATACAAGATACTTTATACTGCGACTCACTTGGACACGTTATTTCAAAGTTAGGTGAAAGATTAAGAGACAAGGACGGAAAGATAATTACCCTAGAAACAAGATTAAAAAATAATGTATATTATACTAGAGCTAAGACTCAAGTGATATATAAAACCATTAAAGGTCATACTATATACAAGGATAGCGTTAAGGTTATTGTTAGTCCTCCTGTTAAGTATATACCTAAGTGGGCTCATTTTATGATTACTATGGGTGGAATATTTATAACTCTTATCTTGCTGTGGATAACGTGGCAGATAGCTAAAAGAACCGTAATGCCGATATGAAAGCAAAACTATTAATATTATTTGGGTCGGCAGCAATGGTAATCGCCCCAGCAATACCAATGGTATTAATAGCATTCCTAGCTATAATCTTAGACACTGTATTCGGAGTTTGGAGAACAATTAAGAAGAACGGAAGAGCATCCCTTGAGAGCAGAAAGTTTAGAGCAACAATAGAGAAAACATTTTTATATTGTGGAGCTATCTTATTTGTTTTTGGAATAGAAAAATATATAGCTGGAGACATCGTAGCTCACTTTATAGCAGTTGACTTACTACTAACGAAAGCATTTGCTTTTTATTGTGTGTACACTGAGGTAAAGAGTATGAATGAAAGTTACAAGGATGTAACAGGAAGAGATGTCTTAGCAGGATTTAGAAAGTTTGTTTCTGGAATCAAGAC
>Ga0114975_10000792_pt1 | contig 23167 bp, 31 predicted proteins | sample S_130626_EF_Meta_FD_87031 | JGI IMG/M metagenome (GOLD analysis project Ga0114975, IMG submission 87031) | Freshwater microbial communities from Lake Simoncouche, Canada to study carbon cycling - S_130626_EF_MetaG | ecosystem: Environmental > Aquatic > Freshwater > Lake | place: Lake...
AATTGGTGCCTCAGTTAAAAAACCAAACTCAGAGAATCTCATCTTTTTTCCTTAAACTTTTCGAGAATCTATCCTGATCCCTTGCTTTGATGGCACTAAGCAATTTTCTTTCTAAAATCTGAGCCTTTTCACTGTCATAGTGCTTATTAATCATTTCTAGTAAATTGATTGCACTGGTAATAATATTGTGGGCTCGGCTTTCAATAATATGTGAAGTATCACGATTATTGCCAATTGCTTCCAATTCTTCTAAAAGACTACGGGTTTTTCGTTGCATGTTGTGGGTAGATCCTAATAGTATTTATCAATTTTGGAGATTCTTAAGTAAAGATTTAAGTGTCGCCCCTCGCACATCTGCTACTACACGCTTTGTCTCTTCCGGGAGATGTATATTTTCCCCCACTACAGTAGATTGGGGCTTTACTTGATTCATAATATCGTTGGGACTCGGAGCTGGCCTATATTTTGCTTGCTGATCCGAATATCCTTCTGGGTCTTCATCCGTAATACGCATAGTTTCAATGTTATAATCTAGGTCAATTTTTTGACCTACCCCAGTTGAACTTCGACTTTTCATACATTGAATACCATACTTTCCGCGTTCTTTCATACTGCGACTTGTAAAGATACCAAACACGTTATCTGCTGTGTTAATCTTACTGATACCACCTGCAATATGACTATGATCGTATTCTATTTCTTCAACCGCACTACGATTCAATTGACTTGCAGTGACCATTAATACACCTAGTTCTTTTGACAAATTACGTAATTCTTCACTGACATACTTGTCTTTAATAAACTGGTCGTTAGGATTGACTTTGACACTTACTGGCATAACCAAATCAAGATAGTCAATCATAACAAAGTCAACCTTCATACTAGTTTGAATTTGTACTTCTTTCAAATAACTACGAATATCATTTACATTACTTTGTGCCGGTAAACCTTTAACACGATAATCGCCTGCTTTCTTGCCTGCCATTTTAACTTTAAGTTCAGTACTATCAATATCCTTACGAATATCTCTAGTACTCATCATAGTCAACATCGCATCAGTACGCAAACTTGTCAATTCTTCTGAAAGTTCTAATGAGATATAAACACCGCTTAGTCCCATATTCAACCAGTTCAATGCAATGTTCATCATCACTAATGACTTACCTGAACCAGAGCCGCCCGCAAAGATATTCAATTCACCTCTACTAAAGCCACCATATAACAATCTATCAAGTTGCGGCCAGCCCGTGCTTTGTTGCCCACCTGCATTAAAGTATTTGTGCAATCGTGTCTTAGGATCAGCAAAGTAATCTGTACCCATGTCACGTTGTAAACTAATTTGCACCGCATCCTTAATTAGTTTCTCAACTGGTCCAAATTCACCCTTCTCCAGTAAATCGGCTGCTTTAAGAATTGCTCGTTCTAATTCTTGTCGTTTAGTGAATGATTCAAATTCTTCTAAGAACCATTCAGTATGTTTGTCGCCAAAATCTTCTATTAGATTAAGTTGTACACCTGTGGTTGCTTTAATTTGTTTAACGTCAGGTAAAAGACTATATTTTTCACTATATTCTGTCATAAACTCTGCGACCGGTCTTAGTGTCCGTTCAAAGTTTTGTGAGTTCATAATGTTCATAACCCTAGTATAAAGTTCTGCATTTGTTAGCATCATCTCTAAAAAGAGTTTTTGAATATCTACGTTATAATCCTTTTGCAATTTTACGCCTCTGCATTTCTATTTTAATTTTACTCATTGTTGCATTTTCTAATATACTTAGTAATGTAGGTAACCTACCATATTTTACTACTGCATCATTTACGTCTTTAACTGAACTATCCCAGTCCGGTAAACTAACACTATACCCAAACTCTAATGCTTTATCACATATCTCAAGACCAGTTGCATCACGATCAGGTACTACGATAATTTTCTTATTCAATTGTGCTAATAACTGTGCTTGCTCTGTTGATATCGTATTGTGTGTCAATGCACACCCATGTACACTCATTGCATCAAATATACCCTCGACAACAATACATGCTTGCCATTCTGGTTTCTGAAGGTCATAACCAAACACATATCCTGCTTCTTGGTAGTTAATATACTTAGGAATTCTGTTATCTAAAAATCTACTAGTATGACCTACAGTCTTTCCCTTATACGTATAGGGGATAACAATACGATTAGAATGTCTACCTTTATCATTAGGTGTTACAATAAAAGGCAATAGTGCTTCATCAATCTTTCTGTTTCGTAAATATTCTACAAATACACTGTGATTAGGATTGTTACTATCTAATAACTCACCTTCAGGTAATTCCCTAGATTTAAATGAAATAGTATCACGGACTTTTTTAGTATACGTAAAATCTAAAAAATCTTTATTACGTAAACTTTCAAGACTCCATAATTGAATTTGTTCTATATCAACACCGGACCAAAGTAAAAACTGTTTTGTTTTTTCGCTAATGGACCTACCTAATGTAAAATTGCAACTATAACTACAGTTGAAGCAATGGTATACCCAATTTGTCTGACCATCAAATTTAATACCACCCCTGAATCTGTCATCAGGTCTATGCCCACGATGGGAACAACAAATGGCGTTGAAACTTGTCCAACCACCGCTTGTTTGTTTTTTACGACCTGGTATTATTGAGAGTATATCAAACATCTGTGCTAGTATAACACAATGACATTTATATTACAAGAATGATGGATACTTATCTAACCAAAATTTTGTTTACTGTTCCGCCCGTGCTTGCAAATTCAATTCGGAAATACGGGAAATGACCTTCTATATTAAAATAATCGGTATTATTGTATCCAGTATAGAGTTGTTCTTCATCCAAATAAAACCATTCGCCATCAATTCCAGTAGGTGATCCTTGAAACTTAACTGTTCCATAGTAATCAGTTAGTGTCATCTGAGTAGTTAATTGCGACAAATGTTTCGGAGTGTATGCTGTACTATAATAAGTTACAGGGGATACATCAGTTGGCGTATCATGTGTTGTTACTTCTAACATAGCAGATGGCGTAAATTTTGGAAATACACTATTTACAACATCAATAACGCCTCTCCCGCCAGAATGATCGTCAACAAACACCGGATAATCAAATGCTCCAACAGGAATAGTCAATGAATAATAGCATAATGTAGCATCCATTGCAAGTGTTTCCAAAGATAAAACATTTAAACTTGCTATTCCTGTCAATGGATATACCAATGTCAATGTTTTTTCTAAAATTATAGTAGAACCGTCATAACTCATTAATCTACAAAAAATAGATTTTCCGGTAAGGTCAACTGGTTTTTGATCCTGATTCAAGAATTGAAATTGTAACGTATTGTCAATTCCTTTATGGATTGTTAGATTTTTAGCGTACACGGTTTGATATCTCCTAGGTGAGGATCCTGAATACAATACTACAGTTTGTCGGGGGATATAATAGTTTACTGAGGTAGAATACACAATTTTGGTCCTTTACTATATTTAGTAATAAAATTAAATACATTGGGCAACCAAATATGATAAATATATCCGAGAACACTAAAATAATGATTCAAAACGAATTCTTCAACAAACTAACTAAAAATCATCCTTTTATTACCATCTGCTCTTATGCAGGACAGGATTATGTTGGTATTGTACAAAACCGCGATGAGGTAGTTACAACTATCTATGACTACGGAGCAATTATAGATCAGGTCCTTAGGGAAAAGTTCTTAGAATTAGGTGATACTTGGTGGTGGGAAAGTAATCGTTTAGTGCCCATCAATATGTTCTTAAAAGAAGAATGGATCATGTTCAAACCCTATCTTAGAACGTTCAATAACAAAAGTCTCACTGTAGTTCATGGCCCGATATGTAGCATATTAGAACTGGCCAAAAGAAAATCAAAAAGAAAATCAATTACTCTCGTTAAGAGAATGTCCTAATTCTTCTAATAAGTTCATATGAACAACTACCAAGTGTGCGTAGGCAATAGCATGACTTTTCTTAAAGCTATACCCATCAATATTCTTCTCCCACACAGTCTCAGCAACTTCTTTCCAAGGTAGACCAATCAAATGCTTCTTAGCAGGTCGAATGATTGCTAACATCATAGCAAGTCTTGGTATGCTATTAATAGGTTCTAACATCTTTTGCATACTATAATAATGATTGCTTAAGTGAATCAATTGTTCTATAAATGCTTTGTCGTTTAGTTTATCCCAATTAGGTTCACGCATCAATTCAATTAAGTGTTGCTCATTGCGTACTTTGTCATAGACATGCACGTTCAAAAAGTCTAGTTTGACATACCCTCGTTGTTCTGCCTCAGTGTAATCTATATTAGCCATGTCGAGTAATGCATCGTATGGAACTTCTGTAACATAAATGCCAGTTGCATGTTTACGAATAGGATTCGCTCTACGCATTGCCGCAGGAATATGAGAGATATGTTGTAAAATATTATCTCTGTTACCAAAGTCAATATCAATGTCTGATTGAAACTTCATATATTTTGGCTATCTCTTTGGCTAATCCATCATGCACGGCTTCTGCATAATGCCCACCTGGACAAAATGCATTAACATCAGTTGATAATTTAGTGCATATATCAAACATATTAAAATCAAAAGTAAGATTAAGGTAACTTTCTATATTTTTTAATTCATCGTGCTTACCCACTGGTTCAAAATATGGCATCGATTTAATTAATAGATAAGGTATATCATTGGTCTTAAAAAAATCAATCAGATGAATTAAATTAAATAACCAATTTTTATACATTGAGGTTAGAGTTTCGTTTTCTATCCTTATCTTAGCATATTCGTATGCAATAGTTGATAAATTATCTAGCCAACTAGGCATAATTGAGATGGTATGATCATTTATAGATATATCAAACCTATCTATTGCGGTAACTTGTATTATTGCTAAATGTATTGGTTCACTGTTACTTTTTAAATTTATAATATCAGTTATAGTACTATTACAAATGCTATCCATTGATGCCCCGGCCTTACCACCATTCATAACCGGAATATTTAATAATTTTTCTAACTTTGCAGGCCATGCTCTTTTCATTTCCTCATTTTGTATAAATGCATTTTCAGCAATAGTATTCACCTTCTTACGAATAGCAAAATGATGTTTCTTTACAAGAGCATCTCTTAATTCTATATTAAATATATCCTTAGGTAATCTAAAACCCGGATGTACATCTTTATGAAATATGTGGTCATACAATTCTGTTCCTTGAGTGAAACTATCTCCGTTACAATATATCATCTGGGTGCCATCAATCCTGCCTTCATTAATTTCATATATGCTCGTTGCACAACAATAGCTTGATGTTCGGCGTCTTCTACTGCTTTGTGTGTGGTAATATGTTTATCATCTTTCAAACTTACTCCAGCAACTTCGTATAATGTTCTTGTATCTCTAACTGACCAGAAAGGCCAGGGAATAGGATTTGGCTTATCGCTTGTTTGTCTCCATGCATCTTCCATAACAATACAATCGAAACCTGCACCATTGCTCCACACTGCACGACGGTTCCAACAAAACTTATAAAGCGTCTCCATGCATTCTGCAAACGGAACACGTCCCCAATCACCCATAGCTTCTTCTTGTGCAGCCTCGCTTTGTGTTCCCCACCAACGTAATGTGTCTTCATTGATACTACGATTGTATATTTCAGTTTGATCTTCAATTGTAGGACGTAGTTCTAATCGTTCTGCTATCCCAGAACCTTTGGGATCAAATCTAACTGCACCAATTGTAAGTATAACACAATTAGGTGTTGTATTCAAACTTTCAATATCGATCATTATGTCATTTGCCATTACTAGTATCCCTTAAATATTTTGCTGCCTTTTCTAACAATTCAGAATTGTCTTTAAAATTACCACATCCTAAATTGCACTTTCTACATAACCATCCGCGAAATGTTTTTTCTTTATGATTATGATCCATCACCCACGGTCTACCTTTTTTGCGTAGTGTTGGATTAATATTTTCATTTAATTGTTCTTCTGTTTGATTGCATATAGGACAAATATGATTGTCAGGTATCGGCGGGGCAGTTTTAGATATCTCTTTTCGTTCTTTAGCTAGTGTACTATCACATAGCCTACAATCAGAACGTAGTTTTTTGCCACCACTGTCATTACCAAAGTCTGATAGCGGTTTAATCACTTTACAACGATTACACTTTTTGCTATTCATACTTTCCAAAGTTCATACATAGTTTTAAATTTGTCATCCCACAAGACTATTGTAACATTTCCTGATACTAAAAGAAAGTCCCAGCCCACACCTCTTTCACCAAAATTGCGTCTACACCATTTAACGATAACGGTTGGATTTTCTTTTTTCTTCTTACAATCATACACATATGATTTTCTGTTGCCCCTACTCATATAAGTACGGTCAATTATCTCATATTGTATTTGATCTTCTCTGATTGGTAATGGTACAAATGTACCTGTCGAGTTTGTTATTGCCATCTTATTTGAAACCAAAAAGCATCCTTGCTGTCACCAAAATGATAATCCGCTTCTGACCTACCCTCATCTTCAACGTCCCAATGCCAAGTTGCACTCTGATAACTCTGACAATGTTCTCTAGCCCACTGTGCTGGAGTTTCTTTATTATGGGATCTAAGTGGTAGTGTTATAGTATGTCTCATTCCCACCTCAGTAAAAATAATGTCAGGTACTCTTCCCTACACAACATTATCTCATCTTTTTCTATGTTGTCAATCCATAGACTGTCATCAATTTCTTCTTGATACCCACTTTTACCAAAATTTGCAATACACCAATTGCGAATTTCTTCTGAGTTAACTTCTCCATGACCCTTCCAACTAATGGTGCAAATTTTCTTTTTGCTACCAAAATATTGTTCAGTACGATACGTAAATTTATTCATTGCCACCTCAACAGAAACCATTCGCAATCTGGTTTCTCTCTAAACCAAAACTTAGCATTGTTAACATACCATCTATCGCCGGGCGTCCATACACCGGGTGCGCCAGGTGTGCCGCTAGGTCCGTAAGTAGATACACACCAAGCAATCATTTTGTTCCATTCTTCACCGGATATGATTGGAGTTACTTGATGATAGGGCATGTCATACACACTACCTGTACCATCATAGTTCACACTACGCATCGCGGCCCAACCACCATTAGCTCCGTATAACTTATTAGTCATTTGACGCTTTTTAATCATAGCCATCGCAGACTGAACCATTCAGCTTCTTTCTTAGACTTGAATATAAATGTTCTTCCTCTGGATACAAAACCTCTTTTACAATTTTTTGTTACCCAATCTTTAATATCAATTGATTTTTCTCTACTTCCCAATGTTAGTAACTGGACAGTATACCAACCTGATTCAGTCAATAAGTCTTTCATAACATCAAAGTCAATTTCTTCAGACATTTCTCTAGCCATATCCTCAGCTATTTGTTCTTCTAACTTCATCATCGTTGCATTAGTTCATTTGCAAAATTTAATAGAAGTTTGTGATGTACACCATCATGGTAATGTGCTTTCATCCAGCTATAACTTTCATACCAGAATGGTTGACTCTCTGGGTGACACCCGATCAATCCTAATCTGTTCTGAAATATAGCCATTGCGTCTCCATTACTATAAGTAGCAACTGTCTCAAACTTTGTGTCATCGCCTACCAACGCACATCCATCATACCAGAACATTTTCATCGGCTCACCTCGCCAAGTGATAGTCATGTTCTTTGCATGTGGTCTACGTGTATCAGATCCGGGGCGTTTGAGATATTGTACAGCATCTACGTTTTTAAGTAAAGAGAAATAGTGCGAACCTGCCCAGTATGCGCCCATGCATATGCCCAGATATCGCCCACCGTTGTCAACAAAATCAATTACACGTTTTCCATTGTGTTGAAATAGTTTCTCGTAGCTGTTACTATCTCCAAATCCGCCGGGAACGGCTATCATATCAACTCCTTTAAAGAAGTCTTTTTCTAGTGCGTTTTTGGAAAATAGTTTGAAGTTGTACTGAGAATCCAAAGAACTGATTATTCCGTTAGAACTCTGTACTGAGCATTTTGGATCTGCTACAAAAAGTGCGATTGTTGGTTTCATTAGAATGATATTTAGCCCCACAAATATTACACTATTATAACCACCTTAGACTAAAATGTATAGCGTCTTTTTCGTCTTGGAAATAAAAATCCATGTAATTTCCAGTGGGATGTGTTGTGTATTTGTCTCCGGGTAATCCAAATTTCTCAATTGCCCATATACAGGTTTCATTCCAAGAGGTTATCGTGTCCCCTATTCTACAAGGAATACGAACTTTAGTAGCCTGCGACACGAAGGGTGTCTTTGATTTGTTGTTTAAGGTCTGGTTCACGATGAAATTTTAATGCCCATTGTTCTGGATTAATATAATCAATTACGATTTTTACATGTTCTGGATTTAATGTATCTAAAAATTTAGTACCACTATCACTACAGTAAAGCATCCAAGGACTAATTTTACCTTTTGTAATTTCTAAACATATTCTGTTTGTGTTACCATAGCGTAGAACATCGTGTGGTTGAATTCTATCTGTTTCTGCTAATCGGATGCATGTCTCAACACCTCGATGTATTGCATCAAATGCATCCTCATGTCGTAGATATTCAATCAAAAATCTAGTATACGTAGTATCACTATTCCAACTATCAATCTTGATGTTATTTTTCAGTAACCAATCAACATATCTACTTACATTAACCACGTTAACATCAGCACAATAATTACCAAACTTTACGAATGCAATATAGTATGCATTCTTAATGAATTCTTCATACGTTTTATTTTTTGTCTTACTCATACTATTCTTAGAATAGAATTGTAGCCAAGACTGAAAGCCTAGTCTATTGCCTAGATGGTCACGATTTTGCCAGCGTTGTTTTTGCTCACATAAATGACTAAGCAGGGTGCGTTCTTTTACAAATTCACGTTTGCAAAATTCACAACCATATTTGATATCAATCGTTTCCGTGATCTTTTTCATATTGTGCTATATCTTTATCAGAGATGATTGTAGATAATATTTCAATATCTTCTATCTTCAAATGAGGGAATTCATTTGCTAGATATACCTTTTTCTTTTGCACTGATACAAATACACCAGCCAACTCTTGTCTATCGGACTGGGATGCTTTGGGGTAAATTTTACCAAAGTAATCAGTAACTTCTTTTTCTTTTGGGGATTCTTTTAATTGTGCTACTTTACCTGATAGATGGGGTATCCATTGATGAAATTGTTTACCTAATCCAGGGCTTGCCGCACATAACATCAGCCATTGTAGTTTAGGATGTTTTTGTACATACTCATTAAACAAATATTTGTTTGCAGTATGATCGGTGTTCATCAAATAATAAGAACTTAATCCTGCATTAGATTTGATAGCACTCATCCAATGAGTCATCATATACGGTACAAACTTCTTTTGTTGTTCTTCCGTTAATCTATCATAATAGCCATAGTCTTTTTTGTCCATAGCGGCTAATGCATCAAATAAATCAAAGTCTACATTTTGAAATTTTTCGTCAACTGGAGTTTTAGTTGCCATTAAAAAGCCTGATCGTAATCTATAATTTCACAATTTCTACTAACTTCTTTTACAAAGTAAACACATCGGGGTTTATGTCCATCATCGATCGGTATACATAGAAATTGCCCGTTCTTCAATCGAGGTGCATACCAAGTAACATCATGGTAGATATCTACAATTTCAATATCTTGGAAACTAGGTCTAAATGCACTTAATGGATTGAATTCAAATGCCTTGAATCCTCTGTCATTGATACTTGTTAACGGTAATGTTTCTAAATCACCCATATCAGGTTCGCCTATTAGTATCTGCCAATCTACCGGCATCTTAACTGTTCTATCACCTATACGTAGTACAAGTGCCGGGGCATTGAAACTTTCTAAAAAGATTAATGGTATGTAATGGTAGTCTACGTTTTGCGGGTTGCTATTGTCTAAAATAGCAAATCTCAAATCATCAATTTCATCCGGTAATGTTTCAAGGTTATAAAATTCGTTGTCTAAAGTTAAAATTCTCATATGATATAGTATAACACAATTTTACTTATATGTCAACTTCTCCATATCAAAAGGGTAATTTGCTTCTTTATAAAAAGCCTTGCGTTGGGTTAAATGTCTTTTGGCAAATTTGCAGGAACTTGTGAGGTCCCATATTTGGACGAAATCTTTGTCATCCGCCTTTCTAATACCCCTGCCAATACTCTGGATAACCCTAACAAAACTCTTGCCAGGTTCAATAAGAACAAGGTTAAATATTCGTGGTATGTTGATACCAACCGCTGCCACACCGTAGGTTGCGACAATGATTTTGTTTGTACTAGTGGCAATTTCATCATATTCCTCTTTTCTTTCAGTCATGTTTGTTCCACCCGAAACAAATACTGCGTCGGGTAATCTACTAATCAATTCTTTACCTGCATTTACTCTATCAACCAATACAAGCGTGTTCCCTGACTCCTTGATATTTAGTATCAATTGAGCCATAGTGTCTAATCTTTTAGCATCCTCTAAGAGGTGCTTTAGTTCACTTTGATAATTACTGAACTCTACACTATCCTGCAACTGCACAATGTTGACATGACATTGTGCTAGTACTCCACGTTCCTGCAATTCACTTGCACTTAGTTTATTGATAACATTACCAAGACTGACATAGATTGCTTGTGCCTCAAAGATTGCTTTAGGTATCGTCCCAGTCAATCCCCAACGAATCGGGATATTACTCATCACCCCAGTCAATAACTCTTTTAGTGCATCAGCCTTGGCCATGTGAACCTCGTCAACCATGACACATACTACACCCTCTAAGAACTCACCGATCGGAACTTCGGCTTCATCTGCTTTTGTTTTCTTAAGCATATTGTTAAGACTTTGCCATGTACAGATTGTATGTGTCTTGCCAAACTCTTTTCTATCACCAAAGTATACACCAACATCCAGTCCTAGATTAATGTAATCTGCTTCGGTTTGTACGACAAGACTTTTGTTAGGAACAATAACAATACTACGACCATAATTTTGTACACTGTAACTTAGTGCGGCAGTGATTAATGTCTTACCTGCACCTGTTGCTACTTCTTGCAGTGCTTGCGGGTTAGCTAGAAAGTCATTGATAATCTTTACTTGATAGTCACGAAACATAACAGGTTCACCCTCTCTAGGATGACCTTTAGGCCAAGTATATTGACTGAAACTATCTTCTTTGATTGGGTTGAAAGCGAATGTTTTATTATATTCTCGTAAATCTTCTAATTCGATTTCATAACCTGCCATATCAAGTATGGGAAGAATCTCCGGTAGTAAATTAACATAACTACTGCCGCCTAAACTAAAGAAACTGATCTTACCGTTCCAACGACCTAGCCGGACACTTGGCAAATATCTCGCACCAGGCTTCTCGTATTCGAACTTTTTCATCAATGCTTTGCGTTCGGCTAGTTCAAGCCCTTCGATTTTTACATTGACTTCATCTTTAATTATTAGTTTACATTGTTTCATTTGATCTCTATCGGTCTACTATTTACTAGGCTAATTATTTTTCCTAAGTATTTTGTTCCATCTTCTGTATTGGACATACCTAAATTAATTTTAACTGGCATTTCGTATTTTCTCAAATCAGTAATAGTAAAGTCCCTTACTCGGTCGTTCTTTATTAAAGAATGTTTAATTTTATTTGCCTTAAGATGGTTAGCTACATTATACATATATTCTTTATTTACGCCGCTCCGTTCATTCAATATTACAAAGTCGGTACCTATACTCCGTAATGATTCGATAAGGCTTGACATATCGTGTACTTCTAAGTGTGGATTTATTTCCTTAGCAAATGAATCAACATCAATATCAATGTTTATACCCAATCTAACTAATTTTGCAATGTTTGCCGGTTCAGCATTCAACTCAACATCCATTAACATTTCATTCAATATAGTATTACATGCAACTACATAGTAATTCCCTTTGCGTTCTATCAACGTAGGTGTCCAGTACTTCGCATCCTCATATGGTTTAATTTCAACTAGTATTTTTTTAATGATAGGACAAAAATTTACAGTACTATAATTTTCTTTTGTTATTCTAATAAGTTCTTTTAATCTAAATTCTGCGTAAGGTGTACTCCAAAATTTTTCATCACGGTCCCACTTCATATAGTCAAGAGCCTTTAAATTTTTAACAAATTCTTTTTTGAAGGGACTATGAATGATGATATCTTTATCTTCTACAATAGAAATATATGCTTGCGTAAACTGAGTACTACTCTGTATCAAGGGTAGTGTCCACGGTAGCTGAATTAATTCTTCGCTGTTCAATTCTTTTTTTAAGAATTGTCGATGATACCTTGATGTAATTTTATTAAGTAGGTCTGCTTGATTAGTTGTTACCGGATTTTTAACTGCAAAATTCATTTGAACCAAATTGTTTAAGAATTTTTTATCGTAGGTTCCTAGGCTAATGTGTTTTAGCATAAAATCTACTAACTGTTCTTTTGTATTGGGTTTCACTTGCATTCTGTTATTATACTACTTATGATTAGGTAAAGCAAACATAGTGGAAAAAAGAGGGACATGTAAGTCCCTCTTTACTGCTTAACGAAAGGGTAAATTAAGCAGATTTCATACAAGTACTAACAGTCAACGCTTTCCAATTTGTTGGACTGATCTTTACTAAGTCGGCTATTTTCAAGCACATACGCATACTCAACTCACGCAAACGACTTTGATTTTCAAACATGAATTCGATAATCATCTCGCCTTCACCGTTTTCAAAGTCATAGTCTTTGAACAAACCACCGTCAGCATCACGATGCACCTGTTTGATACGCAACATTTTGTCACGTTCACTATCAATAGTCAGGTCAAGAAAGTGACAACGACTTTGCAATGCTTCCAAGTGATCCTGCAACTTTTTGCTTTTCACATTTTCAAACTTCAAGTTTGTAATGAAAATAGCAGTACCATTAAAGTCAAAACTATCAGGGATACCTTCACGGCGCAACAGAGTAGAATCACTATTCCAGCAAATGCGTCTACGCTTACCTGAATCCAATGCAGCCTTCAAAATGTTCAATGACAAGTCATCGGCAAACACGCTATCACAATCGTCAAACACTAACACGTTTTTACGATCCGAGTACTTGTACAATTGTGCATACAAGCCTAGTGCAGTCATCGCACCTTTGATAACTTCATAACGAACACGCTTACCTGCAATCTTATCAAAAAGACTTGCTTTTTCAAGTTGCGTTTCAACACCATATGACTTACCAACTCCGGGAGGACCTGACACAATCATAGCACGGATATCACCGTTGATAGCCGCTTTTGACATTTCATCAAGTACTGCAAAACGGGTTGCAATACGATTCATTGCTTCCTCGTCAGTCTCTTTAGGCATGACTACTTTAGTCTCTTTAGTTTTGAATTCAATTGCTGTACTCACTTCAACCTCTCCATTAATAAATTCAATGTTTTCAATACCATTTACCTTAACTTTAACATTTTCAATGTTAACGCTAGGGAAATGACCCTCGTTCTTTACTGTCACAAACCCACCTTTTGCACCTGTCTGATAGCCTTTGACAAGTTTAAAAGTTTTGTTCACAACTGGAATATTGCGATACTCACCGTACTTTACACAAATCACTGATGACATAGAAACCCCTTTCAATCAATCAATACAAGTATTATATAGCCAAATTGATTTATTGTCAACCTAGAAAATCGTAAGAAGTTTCATTGCCGACTTTACCAAAAGCAAGTGCGGCTGTAATCTTTTCGGAGATAGAAAAGAAAACATCGGTAGCAACTTTGCTATCAATGGTTTCCAAAAACAATGTACCGTTGAAAAAGTAAGCATTGGTCTCGGTTACAGATTTAACAACTTCTAACACTTTGGATTCGTTAATCATTTGCAAGCTCCTTTAATCAATCAATACATGTATTATATACCCGAACCGATTTATTGTCAAATATTCTCCAATTTCCAATTTTTAATACTAAAGTATTCAAAATCATCACGGTTTTTGAAGTAATAAGACCCGGATACTTCCAGTATGTCCCTAGCACTGAACAAACTAGACCAAATATGTTCTAATGGATTTGATGCCTCAAAAACAAATTGAACAGCAATGTTGGTTCGCTCATCTTTCATCCAATAGTGATTTGTTACACCGCTTTTTCTTTTGGAAATTATTTTACGAAGCGGTATAAGCAATCTACTCTCACCGGCTATTGTTGGTAAGGATCGGTTTGGTTTTGAGTCAACTTGAATACGCACTTCATCCAAATTAGAGTCATACTCTTGGAAGTAGGGCAAGTAATAAATCATACCTAACATATCTTCCCTAACTACCTTTTTATCAGATGAATGAACAAATTCATTTAAATCATTACGAAATTTTGAAAATCTATTATTTTTCAACTTCCATACCATGATTTTTTTACTAAAATAATCACGAATTTGATCTGCCATTTCTTTATCCGTATCAGTGAGATGCTTAAACAATTCTTCGCTAAACAGATTACTAATATTATGCCCTTGTTTTGCTTCTTGCAATCTTTTCCAAGTTACACTTAATGCAAGAACATCCTCTGGACTTTGGAACACTTCATATTTTTTTATATCGGGGTGATATCTTCGGTTCGAATCTACACTATCAAGGCTATATCCCCCGGATATATGATTTAGTCCACCATAGGTGTTTGCCGATTGTAAATTGTATGGCGTCAACGCTGATATTTGTGCTGTTGTCAACCCTACAATAGGACTCTTACTAATACTAATAATATTATTCATACCGATATGTCTTCCATTCCCGCTGTTCTAAGTTTCACAATATGTCCCATCTGCCATTGCTTGGCTTCAAGACCCTTCATAATTCCTAACCACCTATTGCGTAGTAGGGCCACTTCATTGATTAATGTTTCATAATCAATCACTTCATCTTCACCGTCTACATACTTTTCAGCATCACGACTGGTCAATGCTCTATTATACGCTTCTAAATACTTTTGAAAATGCTTTCGGCGAATTTTCCGAAGTTGAATATTGAGGTAGTTCAGCACAGCCTCAATCTCTTGTAACTGATTGAACCTATGCTCAGTGGTACCGGGTAATGCGGCAATATTCTTTTCAACATTGCCGTATATCTTTACATCATTTTTTGCTGAGGTTAACTCAGTTTGATAATACGATATAAAATCCGGTATTACTGACAAATCATATGTGATTCGGGTATACCAATTTTGTGACATTTAATTCCAATCTTCTGGATCGTGGTCTTCGTCATATTCTTCGTATTCTTCTTCTTGGAAATGCTGTTCGGCATAACCTTTTAACGCCTTAGTGATATCTTTATCTTTGAATGCAACTTTGATATCTTCAACTTCAAAATTATTGTCCATCAAATAATTGACCAAAGAATCTGCCGCATCACCACGATCATTTAAATCAACATGGTCACGCAAGATTTCCCAAACCTCTACGATACTATCTAAACTCATTGTACTGCCTCCTCCACTGATTCAGTACTTAGCTTTTTTCCTTGATTTTTACTAAATTCGTCCATGACTTTATCTAAGCAACCACCTTCATTTGATTCCCAACCTTTACGAAACATCTTTAAGATTTCTCCGTCATCAGTAGTGTAACTTAAACGATTACCTTCTTTAGTCAATAAGTCATTCTTCTCAAACAAATCAAGTAGACCACTGTATGGATTCATACCTGTTTCATATGGAATCTTAATCTGTAGTGTTTCAAAAGGTTTAGCATATCGTGTTTTCATAATCTTACATGCGGCACGAATACCATTTACTTCTGAAACTTTGTTACCATCCTCATCTTCTTTGAGTTTGAGTTTCTTCATAGCAACAAGAATACTACTTGCATACACAAAGCCTTGACCACCTGATACTTTGTCATCCGGGTCAAACATATCTTGCGATGCGTATGTGTGATTAGTTGCAACCATACCAATGTTCAAGTTACCGAACATATTAACAGAATTACGAACAAGTGCAGCCAATGCTTTAGGCTTACGACCCATGTCACCCTTCATGTCACCTGCCTCAAACTGATTAACGTCAGTTGGTGTTAGCAACATTCCCAAGCTATCAATGACAAACAAGACTTTTGGTCTGTCTTCTTGCGGGAGTGTTTTATAATCAGTTACAAATTTACTGATTGTCTTGGCTACGTCATCAATCATAGCCATGTTTAATTTTAACAATTTATCTTCGGTAGTCTCAACGCCTAAGGCATGTAACCACTTCTCATCTAAAGCATTTTCTGAATCGATGAGAACCACAAAGATACCTTGTTGTTGAGCATGGCGTACCAAGTTGCCGGAACAGATAAAACTCTTTCCGGAACCAGATTCACCAGCAAAGACAGTGACTTTACCAAGAGGAACACCTTTGTTAAAATCACCACTAATAAGATAGTTAAGTGCATAATTTCCTGTATTGATCCAATCGGTCGGATCGTTAAACCCTATACTAAGTCCTTCAATAGACTTAGTAATTTCTTTTCTAAATTTACTTACATCAAATGGTTTACCCAATTTGTTCTCCTAATATTATCTATGTACACCGTTAGTGTATGTTGCAAATGGTTTTTTGTCAAGTACGTCTGGACAATTTTCTGCTAATTTATCAATTTCATAGTCTAGTGGAAAATGACGCAAAGCATGTCTTGCCTTATCACGTACTATGCTAGGTACCCTTGGTGTTTTTCCTGGGTCACATAGTTCTTCTAGTAGTTTTTTACCTGCCTTTAGGGCTCGGTATCTTTCGTCTGGTAATGTCATTACATTCTCCTATAAACGGGGACCGAAGTCCCCTTTTAAGATTAAGCAGTTTTTGCTTGTCTAGCACGAATCATTGCTAGAATGTCTTGTGCTTTATCACTGCTAGGAGCTGATGTAGGCAATGAAATTGGAGCGGATGCCACTGCTGGCTCATCAACATCAAATGGTGCAGACTCTGCTACGGGTGCAGTCGCGGGTGCGCTAGTTTCAGTAGACGCTTGTGTTGCTGCCGCGGTCGTTCCTGCAGGTGCTTCTAAACCATATGGGCGATAGTAGTTACCCCAACGTTCATTATCATAAGGCTGTCCGTCTACGCTTGCTTCAAACATTTCTTTCATAATGCGTAGTTCGGCTTCGCCTGGTTTCTTAGGTAGAAAATCAGATAGGTTGAATAAACCATGTGCTTCAATTGATGCCATTTCTGCTTCAGTCAACGCACTTTCTTTACGTGCCCAGTTACTTGTTGAGTAATCAGCATAACCACCTTTACTTGTTTTCTTAACGTTAAAGTCAAGACCACGCATATAGTCAGTTGGCAATTCTTCCATTTCAGGGTCCATCAAACTTGATTTGATAATTGTAAAGATTTGTGGACTGATGATGAATCTACGAATTGGATTCGCAGGTTGCTTGTCATCACCGATTGGATTTTGACGAACAAAACCTTGGAATAGATAACTACGTTTCTTCCAATACTTGTTTGCCAATTCTTTCAAACTTTCATCTTTGTACCAAGGGCGAACTTCTGCCAAGATCGGACATGTTGATCCATCATTGTACATTTCAACGCAAGGTATTTGTACTTGAATTTGTTTTACGTTTGGATCACCTTTAACACCATTGAATGGTAGTTTGATGATTTGACGTTCTACCCAGAAGAAAGTGTTCTTACTGTCTGCATCTGGTAGGATACGCAATGTGGCAGTTGTGCCTTCGTCCATATTCCAGTGAGGGTAGATTGAGTTGTCAGATTGTTGGTTGCTAGATGAACCAGTTGACTTGTTTTCTTGTGCCGCGATACGGGCACGAATTTCTGCTAATGAGGCCATAATATTCTCCTTATTTCATTAAGATGGTCTTTGTTTAATATTCGCCACACATAATTATGTGACTAACATGTGATAGAGTATAACATACTTTTCTCACCTGTCAATAGTATTTATGCCAGATGTGGCAAACCGCACAAAAAAGTGCGGTTTTATTTACCCTTTTATAAACCCGAAAGTTTTTTAATTCTAGATAATATCGGGTCAGTACTTTCTTGATAATTCTTTTCCGTGTCCGCATTGCCTTGTGGATCAATATAAGTAGAACCTGAATAATTTTTTCCTGTTTTAGGATCAGTGTAATCCCATGAAGCAAGTGATTTTTGTTGTCCAGTTGTAGGATTTTTCTGAACGGATGTGCTAGTATACGTTTGACCAAGTTTGTTTCCTTTTTCAGTCGTACTCATATTATCATAATTACTCACAACATTAAAACCATCATCTTCCGCTACGTCTTCTTTGCCCCAACCTTCTTGGTCTTGGTATCCAGCATGAAATGCTTTTACCCATTCCGGAGGGCAGCCATGCTTCTTAGCAATGTCTTGTATTAGACCACCAGTAGTACCGCCTTTAAATGCTCTACGACCTTCGTGATACCATTTTGCTTGTTCAGGATCTTGACTATAGCCCAAGCCTTCCGCCACACCCTGTTCTTTACCGTCATAATGTTTTTTAATATCATTATCAAATTGTTTAACAGTTGCTTTAACAATACCCTTAAATCTTTTATCTCCGCGTTTCATATTACCTGCGGCATCAGCGGCACTTGCATCAGCACTAGCGGCTTTTTTATACTGTCCTAACTTTTCATTTGATAATTCAGTTAGACTATCAGCCCATTCACCCAATGCAATTACTTCTTCCATATCTTTTTTAGTTTCGGTAATGTTTCTGCTTAGTTTACTTAATATTGGCATTACTGATTCAATGCGAGGATCTAAACTTGAACTCATAAACATTTCGCTCAAGTCAACTTGTTCTTCATCTTCCATTAATGCAGGTGTGTAGCTTTCAAAGTATTCGTTGTATCCACGTTTACCTTGCAATTTACCTAAGGTCTCACGTAGTTTCTGATAATGATTGATACCCTCATTTACTAAACTTTGTGCTGATTCATTAAACTGTCCGTTGCGGGTGGCACGAACAAATCCTGCCATCTTTTGATATTCTTCACATAAATTATTCAAGTGATTCCAACGTTCATCATTTGGTTTGCCACCTTCAGCAATATGTCTTACGTATGTACGTGCGAGACCGGGTTTATTTGTTGGTAACAGAATTCTTTCACCATCTTGATTTTCAACAAAGATACGTGCGATATTACGAAAACGTTGTTCACCTTCTTCAATCGGACGAGTATGTTGAATACGCATTGTAACTGAAGGGATATTGTTGTTACCACTAGCATTTTTGCCAATTGGATAGTATCCTTCATTAACTTGTTCTTCTCTTTTTGTGTGTTCTCTTTTTGCCATATCTGCCTCTAAATTAGATTGGTCACTTAGTTCAAAACTAAGTTGTCTGCTTGTTGCAAATCTACTTAATGCTCGGTGAAGTTGTGACCATGAATTGCTGTCTGCTGATCCGTTTTTTGGACTGTCTGCTACATCTTTTCCAAAATAAATTACTAATTGTCTTAAACCATCAAGTGTTACCCATACTTTACCGTAATCTACACCGTCTTTACTAAACATAAATTCAAAGACTTCTGCTTCTTCGGGGATAGGTACTGTGTCCCCGGCGCTATCTTTACTTACGGGATTCAACCCACGGCTTTTAAGTAAGCCATAAATTTCGGTTTTTAATGATTCTTGTTCTTTGGACATATTATATTTATCAATATTGGTTAGCTTATTACTGCAAAGAAAGGCAACGGGGATATAAATTCTTCATGGTCACGTAAGTGATTGTCTAAATCTACGTGATATTCGCTTAATTGTTGCATTACTCTCACTGAAAGTAATGAGGCCATTACCAAATCATCAGTATCTCCGATCTTAGCCGCATAACTTCCGCCGTGTGCTACGAATGCTTTTAATTCACTGATTAGACTATGACTATTGATTGTCATCTTTTTGCTTTCCAGCAGTGTTTTGAACTTAGCACAAGCGGCTAGTTTAGATTTTTGCGTAGTGTTAAAACCCTTACGTTTTTTTCCGGGCTCGGAAATAAAAATACCCGGTATATTACTTTCACCAAACTCATGTAGTGAGATTAATGCGGCTTCACCAATTGTATTATTCTCAATACTGTAGTAGATACTGTTTGGTTCTTTAGTGCATTCTTCAATATATCTATTAATCTGTGCTAACAACTTAATCTGACTAGGAATATCCGTACGATTATGTTTCCATTCGCCTATTTGCGTAGTAGTGTTTGCTTCAAAGATTTGAATGGCTGCTGGATCACTACCTGTTCCAAGACTTGGGTCTAATCCAACAGCATATACATTACCTTTTTCAGGACGCTTATACCAACGAATCTGCCCAATACGATGTGTAGGCTCATTTCCCTTTAAATCAATCAGTGTATTAGGATTAATCAATGTTTCATCAGCAATTAAGAACTCACACCCAATCTCTCGGCGAAATCTGTCATCACCGAGTTGTGCTTTCATTTCCCCGGCCCATTTATCATCACGTCCGGGTTGTTCACTCCAATGTGCTTGATATGCTCTAAATCCATTTACACCTATCTCAGTCTTATTACCAAACTCATCTTCTGTTTTGTTTGCGCCTTTCCAGATGAAGGCAAATTGATCCTCATCACTATTAGGTGTACTAGTAATAATTGCTTTACCACCAGTTGACAATGTAGGAGTAATAGATGTCCAAAACTCTTTTGCAATACTTGGGCGCACGAATGCAAACTCATCTAAGTATAATAGTGTGATAGACATACCACGACCAGTATTTTCAGTAGTTGTTGCTGATACGATACGACTACCGTTTTCAAAGTCTAATGAGCCTTTGTTATATGTTGTTACACCTGCTTTGATATGATCAGGACAGTTTTCATATGCATAACGAATACGTTGCATAATTTCCTGAGCACCTGTGTATTTGTGAGCCGCAATAAGAATCGTACTGTCTGGTACAAACATTGCATACCATAGTAAATAACCTGCGGCTGATGTAGATTTACCTGACTGTCGCGGCATCAAACTGATACTGAAGCGATAGTTGTGATATGTGTCAATCAATCGTTTTTGATATCCCCAAGGATGATACACCATTGACCCCTTAGTAGGGTGCTGAATCATAAAGAAGTTATCCATGAAGTATAGATGACCCGTATCAGGATCACAACACTTGATGAAGTCATCTAGTTCTTTGTCGTCCTTGAACTTTGTCTTAACATAAGGATCTTTAACTAATGTGGGTGAATTACTCATGTGTTTATTTAGACAGTATGTTTATGGTGTACTATTTCTCTTGCCCAAGAACATATGACTTGTTCTTATTTGTGACCAAGTATTAGTGTACGCAGTGTCACCGCAGTAGTTAGTTAGTGCATTACGGAAAGCAGTTGTAACGCTGGTAGCATCATATGTGCCAATAATTATAATATCATTAGTAGCCGCGGCTTGTATGTCGGCGGCTATATTTGTACCTAAACTAGGGTTACCATAAGTGTCGTAACATTTTGGAAACCCACTACGACTTAATCCGGTTGCTGGATTCATAATCGTAATAGTATGTCCTCTAGTCATACGGAATCCAACACTAGGTCTATTGTCAGTACCATCCGGGGATAACGTCCAATCGCTAGCTAAAACAGTACCGTTGACTTTAAAGTAACTTCCGGTTGTTGGTGTGCCGTTGAAGTTTGTAACAATAGATTGAACACGATAACTACCGATAGTCTGGTCAAATGTCATATAAGTACCACCACTCAATTGTTGTTCAAAATATGTAAACACACTAGTGTCTGCTACAGTAACATCCGGAGTACTTGTGGCTACTAAAGTAGTTCTTCCTGAATCAGTATATAATCCAATACGTAGTTTTTGTACACCACTTTGGTCAGCACTATCAGCACTTACTGTTATAGTTACCGTTGCAGTATTACTATTGATTGTAACTGATCCTGTGTATCCAGGTGATAATCTGTTAGGTGTTGGAGAGTTAGTTAAGTTGTCACTTAGGTTACCCCAATACAAGCTAGTACCATCACTAACTAATGCAGTTGTTATAGTAAATATTGCAGAGTCTCCTTCATTCATTGAACTTACATCGGGAGCAACTGCATAAGTCGGTACCACTGGAGTTGTGCTAGTATCAGTTACTGTTACAGTAGCACTTGTTGCTACTATTGGTCCACTAATTGATCCTGTACGAATTTTTAGAATAACTGTTTCACTACCTTCAGTAGTTGCATCATTACGTAATTGTCTAGTAATAGTAGCGGTATTGCTATTGATTATAAATGATCCACTATTGGCACCACCAGTAAAGTCTGCACCTACAGTAGTACCGGAGTTGGTCCAATACAATGTTGTACTGTTTGCTACACCAACGGTTGTAATAGTATATGTAATTGTATTACCCTCATTTACTGAAGTTGAGTTAGGCACGATAGAATAATTAATTGAAATCCAAGGACGTCCCGCCACCAATCCACCAGTATTTGAATTATCCACTATATCATTGCCAGAATAATATGTAGGTAATTGTGTAATATCGTAGTAGGCTCTAGGGTTAGACACAGCTAATCTATCAGCCGAAGCTAAATCTAGTTTAGCAATCTGTCTAGCCTCTTTGTCTGCTAGTCCACCGGTGCCTGGTGTTATAGTCCATTGTGTTGTGGTTATTTTAGCAACTCTTTGCCAAACAGAGCCATCATAGATGCGCCAGTCTTGTTCACTGTACGCAGGAAAAGCACCACTGGTTCCAGTAACTGTTGTATCGTAAGCATCTCCCAAGGTACCAACACCATCAGTCAGTGTGGGAGTGTTAGTAAAAGCGTTCCATGTGCCCTTGTATATTGCGGCATTTATTATAGTGCTAGACAATGAACCACAAACTGCCGCGGCTTTAGCCATATAATTGTCTATCGTAGTATTGCCCTTGATAATGCCAATACTGGTTCCATATTCATCATACAAGAAGTTGCCTGCTGTCACTGAAAAATCACCGTAATAACTGGTCAATGTGATAGCAGAGCCTATTCCCAACGATGTTACATACAGTTTGTATGAGGTATTATTTGTTACTCCTAAT
>Ga0114975_10000793_pt1 | contig 23147 bp, 21 predicted proteins | sample S_130626_EF_Meta_FD_87031 | JGI IMG/M metagenome (GOLD analysis project Ga0114975, IMG submission 87031) | Freshwater microbial communities from Lake Simoncouche, Canada to study carbon cycling - S_130626_EF_MetaG | ecosystem: Environmental > Aquatic > Freshwater > Lake | place: Lake...
GATAATTCTAATTGTGCACGAGATGGGTTGATGATGAATTTTCCATCAATTCTTCCCACTCTAGCTTCTGAAATTAAGGTTTCAAAAGGAATGTCTGACAAAGCTAGTGCCGCTGATGCCGCTAATCCAGCTAAAGCATCTGGCATTACGTCTTCGTCATGAGACATTAATTGAATCATAACTTGCACTTCAGCATGGTAATCTGATGGAAAAAGCGGACGTAAAACACGGTCAACTAAACGCATCGTTAACACTTCGTTATCACTTGGACGTGCTTCTCTTTTGAAGAAACCACCAGGGAAACGACCTGCTGCTGCAAATTTTTCACGGTAATCTACCGTCAAAGGTAAAAAGTCAATGCCTGGGCTTGCTTTTCTTGAGGAAACAACTGTACCTAAAATAACAGTATTTCCAATTCTTACTACTACAGATCCGTCTGCTTGTTTAGCTAAACGACCTGTCTCGATTGTGATGCTTCTGCCATCACCTAAATCGATACTTTCTACAAATAATTGTGGAATCATAAATTTTCCTTTTTTAATTTTACATTGGGTTTCTGCCTGTCGACAGAGTTGTTGTGTTGTTGTAGTTATTGCTAATAATCCAATGAAAAACCAAACTTTTTTAACTTCTATTTGCCCTAAGGCTAAAAACAAAAAGAGGCGCGTGGGCACCTCTTTTTTATTGATTATTTTCTAATATTCAATACTTTGATTATCTCACGATATCTGTTGATTTCGGTTTTCTTCAAGTAGTCTAATAAACTTCTTCTTTTACCTACTAATAATACTAGCGAACGCTCCGTATTGTAATCGTGACGATTTTTTTTCAAATGCTCTGTCAAATGACTAATTCTGTAAGTGAAAAGTGCGATTTGCGCTTCTGCTTTACCAGTGTTAGTTTTTTCTCCGTGTTTAGCGAAGATCTCTTCTTTAATCTCTTTAGTTAAATACATTCCAATATTTGTTTAATGATTTTTATGTATGTCTTACAGCTATTATAAGACCGGGCAAAAGTACTACTTATTTTTTAATTACCAAATAAAAATCAATCTCTAATGCTAATTTATAATTATCTGATAGTCAGTTGCTAAAATTCTAACCAAAAAATGGTGTACAATGCAGCAATTATTGAAACGACAATCTCAACAGATTTTATAGCAATGGGAAAACTAATTGCCGAAATGCTGGTTTCAGGGAAAAAAGAGCAAATTGAAAATAAATGTTCTTTAATTCTAAGAGAATCATTATAACTAAAATAATACGGCGAGCTGTTCATTCACAAACTCTAAAAATTGTTCATCCTCTTTTGTAAAAGGGTCTAAAGTGTTGGAATCGATATCTATTTGACCGATATTCTTGCCATTCACAAATAATGGAACTACGATTTCTGATTTAACGGTAAAACTACAGGCTATATAATTGTCTTGATCTGCTACATTTGGAACTACAAAATTAGCATTTGAAACCGCCACTTGACCGCAAATCCCTTTTCCAAAAGGTATAACAGTATGATCAGTTGGAGCACCCACATAAGGTCCTAAATGTAAGGTTTGAGTATCGTGATTTGCAAAATAAAAACCAACCCAATTGTAATGCTCAATGTTGGATTCTAAAAGCACACAAATTTTTTTTAACTTTTCGTCCCTACTGCAATTTTCAGAAGTGATAATATTAATTATAGGAGGTTTTAAATCGGTAAAATTCATGACTTTTATTTTTGCAAAAATATTTATTTGTATTGAGCTTTTTTATATAAATTTGTTAAAAATTACCATTTTGAAAAAATATTGGATTCAATACAAAGCCTTTTTGCTTTTCTTCTTAAAATTTATTTTTACTTATTTGCTTTTAACCTTCGCCTATCAATATTATCTGAATCAATTTGATATTAAAAAGAATGAAATTGATGGGTTTACAAAATTGGTAACCAATCAAGTAGAACAATTACTACTTTTTTTTAATAGCGACATTCATTACGAGCTTAATCCTAGCCATTCCTGTTTTAACTTGTTTTATAAAGGAAAATTTGTTTCAAGAATTATTGAAGGGTGTAATGCAATAAATGTTATCATTTTATTTATTTCCTTTGTTTTTGCTTTTTCAGGGAAATTATTAAATACTGTTTTCTATATTATTGTTGGCAGCAGTATCATTCATGTTCTGAATATCATAAGAATAGCGCTTCTTATGGTTGCCTTTTATAATTTTCCTGAAGCCAATTTTATTTTTCATGATATATTGTTTCCATTAGTTATTTATGGAGCCGTTTTTATATTATGGATAATTTGGGTTAATAAATTTTCCTACTATGCCTCAAAACCCTCAAATTAGAAAAACTAGAATTTTTACTTTTATTTTTATGGTGCTGGTATTAGCTTCCATTAGAATTTTTGAAGAATCTTTATTTTACGATCCCTATTTGGATTATTTTAAATCAGATTTTAATAATTTACCACTTCCAATCGTAAATAAATTTTCCTTTTTTGCAAGTTTGTTTTTTAGGTATTTGTTAAATTCAATGGTTTCAATAGTTTTTATACAGTTTGCATTTAAAGATTATGAATTCACCAAGTTTGCAATGGTATTGTATGGGTTTTTATTCATTATTTTAACTCTAATTTTTTATTTTACACTTGCGTTTTATGCCGAAGAAAATAAAATGATATTATTCTATATCCGAAGGTTTTTAATACAACCGATATTTTTACTATTATTTATTCCAGGTTTTTTTATTCAGAAAAAAACAAATTAATTTTATCATAATATTAATTTTCAATTTATTTTATCGATTACCTTTGCATGATGAATTTTCGAAAACCCATAGGTATTATTCTTGCTTTTTTGTTGTTGGTTTCCAACATCGGTTTTGCATTTAATGTACATTATTGTGGCGATGAAATTTCTTCAATTTCTTTCAAAACTTCAGTTTCATCAGATGATATCGAGAAAAATTGCTGTGGCGAAATAGAAAAAAAATCAAATTGTTGTGATAATAAAGTGATGCATTTCCAAAAAAAATCGGAAACTTCATTATCACAAATAATAGTTCAAACTTCCAATTTTTCTCTTTCAAATATTGATTGGAAACCAAATTCAACAATAACAATACCGAATTTTAAACTAAATTCTGCTATTACAACTTATTTTTGTGAAGCAAATGCCCCGCCTTACTTTAAGTTGTATTCCCAATATATTTTCTACGCTTAATTTTTATGTTATTTGAAAGTGAATCACTTTTCATGTGATTATTAATCATTATAAACATAAAAATTTAAAAAATGCAAAAACAAATTTTAATTCTTTTATTGCTTTTTTTTGTTACTTATACTTCCTTTTCACAAGATACATTGAAGGAAATAAAAGTGCAAAATTCGAGTAAGAGTTTGCAAAAATCTTTTAAACTAACTGCTAATACTACTATCCTTTCCAGTAAAGAATTGTTGAAGGCGGCCTGCTGTAATTTGGCCGAGAGTTTTGAAACCAATCCATCAATTGATGTCAATTTTTCTGACGCTTTAACGGGAACCAAACAAATCAAAATGCTTGGTTTAACGAGTCCTTATCTTATGATTACAGAGGAAAATATTCCATCGGTTCGTGGTGCTTCTCAGGCTTATGGGTTAACCTTTACTCCCGGAACTTGGGTTGAAAGCATCCAAATTACGAAAGGCGCTGGAAGCGTTGTGAACGGTTATGAAAGTATTTCGGGACAAATAAATACCGAATTAATTAAGCCAATAAAAGACATTCCTTTTTTTCTAAATGCCTACGGATCTTCAGATTCTAGATTCGAATTAAATACTCATTTCAATAAAAAATTATCCGATAAATGGAGTTCTAGTTTATTCATTCATGGCAATTCTAGAATCGCCAAAAATGATATGAATAATGATGGATTTTTAGATAATCCATTGGCAAAACAAATTAATATTTTAAATCGTTGGCAATACACAAATGCCCAAAAAGGTTGGGTTAGTTTTATCAATTTTCGCTATATGAATGATAAAAAACAAACCGGTCAAATGGAGTTTATGCCCAATCGAGACCGACTCACCACTAATTTTTGGGGTTCGGAAATCAATACTGAAAAAGTAGACATTTCTACTAAATTAGGATATGTTTTTCCAGACATGCCTTTTCAAAGTATCGGTTTTCAAAATGCAATTAACAGCCATAACCAAGAGTCTTATTTTGGTTTAAACCAATACAATATCAAGCAAAAAAGTTATTATTCCAATTTGATTTTCAATTCGATTATTGATAATACTATGAACAAATTTTCAACGGGAATTAATTTTGCATATGATAAATATGATGAGTTTGTAAACCAAATAGATTATAGTAGAACGGATAATTCTCTCGGAGCTTTTTTTGAATATACCTTCGATAATACTAGTAATTTCAGTGTCATATTAGGCGGCAGAGTTGACAATCACAATAGGTTAGGCACTTTTTTCACCCCTCGTTTACACGTTAGATACAACCCTTGGGAAAAGGGCGTTATCCGTTTTTCTGCTGGTCGTGGAATTCGTAGTGCCAATATTTTTGCAGAAAACCAACCGCTTTTTGTTAGTTCAAGAACCTTTGATATTTTGAATACAAATGGAAAAATCTATGGACTAAATCCTGAAATTGCATGGAATTACGGAATTAGTTTTTCTAAAAAATTGCTACTTTTTAATAAAAATAGCGATTTCGGATTTGATTTCTACAGAACCGATTTTCAAAGCCAAGTAGTGGTAGATTTGTATCAAAGTCCGCAGCAAGTTGTATTTTATAATTTGAATGGAAAGTCGTTTGCAAACAGTTTTCAAGTAGAGTTTAATTATGAATTGGCGAAACATTTTAATTTGAGAACGGCTTATAAATATTATGATATTCAAACCGATTATCAATATGTTACTCAAGAACGACCGTTGCAAGCCAAACATCGTTTTTTTGGAAATTTGGAATTCCAAACTCATTTATTGGATGATGGAAAACAATGGAAGTTTGATTTTACCATAAATTGGTTGGGTAAACAAAAATTACCAACTACCATTTCCAATTCATCTATAGATTCCATGCCAGACTATTCGCCTTCCTTTTCAGTCATGAACATGCAAATTTCTAGAATATTTTCTAGTACTTTTGAAGTTTATATTGGTGGAGAAAATATTGGGAATTACAAACAAGAAAAGGCAATTTTAGGAAGTAGTGATCCTTTCGGAAGTGCTTTTGACGCCTCAATTATATATGCGCCAGTATTTGGTCAAATGTATTATGCGGGTTTACGATTCAAAATTAAATAACAAATTATAATAACAATTTAAACACACAATCATGAAAAAATTAATTTTAGCAACAGTATTTATTTTAGGTGCATTTTCAATCCAAGCACAAGAGAAATTAAACAAAAATGCCAAGTATGAAATCGAGGTAAATGGAAATTGTGAAACATGCCAAAGCCGAATTCAAAAAGCTGCATTTTCAGTTTCAGGAGTAAAATCAGCTACTTGGAGTATTGAAACACACCAATTGAACTTAATTTTAAACGAAGAAAAAGCCAGTATTCTTGATGTTAAAAAAGCAATTGCCAAAGCCGGCTATGATACTGATGAGGTAAAAGCTACTAACGAGAATTATACTAAATTACCTGGTTGTTGCCAATACGAAAGGAAATAAGGAGTTACTAATTCGTTAATTTAATTTTAAATCGTACCAATTAATTGTGTCTAAATTAAATTTTAGTTACTTTCACGCCCTATACAAATTTTGTTTTGACAAAGTAAACCAAATTATCTATGAATAAATTTGATTGGACTCAATTAGTTAACCCCGAGTTTTATATTACCCTTCAAATTGCTGGAATCCAAGTTGGACTTTACATTGTTTTATTTATAGTTTTTGCAGAAACTGGCCTTTTTGCAGGTTTTTTCTTGCCAGGCGATAGCCTTTTATTTCTATCAGGAATTTATGCCTCTGGATCAGTAGTTGATGGGGTTTATCATCCTGGTTTGGTAGACCAATTTATTCATATTGATAGTGATTTTTTAAATGTATTAATATTAGTTTGCTTTGTTTCACTTGCAGGAATTTTGGGAAATACGGTTGGATATTGGTTTGGAGCTAAAAGTGGACTCTATCTATTTAAGAAAGAAGATACTTTTTGGTTTAAGAAAAAATACCTGCTTCAATCGAAAGATTTCTTCGAAAAATATGGTGGTAAAGCCATAATTTACGCTAGGTTTTTGCCTATTTTTAGAACTTTTGCCCCAATAATTGCAGGAATTGTGGAGATGGACAGAAAAAAATTTATGTTTTTCAACATCGTAAGCTCCTTTTTATGGGCTTCTATATTAATATTTTCGGGCCATTATTTATTTGGAATTTTCTTGAATTATGGTATTAATTTGAAAAATTACATAGAATATATCGTAATTGGAATCATATTACTTTCAACATTACCGGTGCTATTTAAATTGTTGAAAAAAACAGTAATTAAATAATTAAAGAGGAAAATCATCTGTTTTTCCTCTTTTTTTCTCTTACTATTTCTTCGAAACGGGAACTTTTCTTATTTCAGAAATCAATTGCCCTTCATTATTAAAGCCCTCAATTAAAACACTAATTTCTGATTGGTTTCCTTTTGGAATTGAAAATTCAAATTGGTCTTCCTCTTTTACTAATTTTAAAGTGCGCCAATCTAAAGTTCCAAAAGTGTAAAATTCTTTTTGAGTATCAAAAGTTGAATTCTTAAAATCACTTTTAGCAGCATATCCATTCGTAACAATTAAGGAAGCGTAATTGGTGCGATAGTAATCTTTTTTAACTCCCTTTTTCATGTAAATATTTATAGTTCCAAATGTCCCCGCAAAACCGGAAGCACCAGATTTATCAATATAAATTTCATCTATATCGGTTAAAAACAAACTGTATAATAAATTCAAATCAAAAACCAATTCGTTATCAATATAAACCGCAGGCGAACCACCAGAATCTGTTAATGCTCCATTTCTTGGGTTTTTTATAAAAGCCTCGTGATCCTCGGGACTTATTCCAGTTCGAAAGCCATTTCTACCAATGAATTCCAATACATTTCCAAATGAATTTTCATCAATTTTATAGGCAGATGCAGTAAATGCCACTTCATTTTTATGGGTAAACACTTCCTTTTTATAATTATTTTTGATTTTAACTTCTGATAAATTGATCGTTTTATCATTTCTTTCTGAATTTGAAAAAGAAATACTATTTTCATTTTTTATAACGGGACAAAATGATTCGTCAAAGTTTTTAGGAAGTTTTACCAAAGTATCATTTCTAATTATTTTTAAATTCATCTTACAATAAACTGCCGCTTTTTTTTCATTCAATAATTGAAACATAAATACAGTTGAATCTTGGGCATAGTAGTTTTCGAATTTAAATTCGTTATTCTCATCAATAGAAGTTTCATCAAAAATTTTGTCTTTTAAGGAAAGTAAAGCTATTCTATATTTGATTTTTGGATTTAATTTCTTCTCTACTTTGCCATAAATTGTTACTCCTTTAGTAAAACGATATTTAGGTTTTTCAGGCTCAGAAATCAAGTCTTCCCATTTATATTTGCTTGTTTTTTGATTTAACATCAATAGTTCGATGTCGTTTTTTCTGTTTTTATTTTCAGTATCAAAATAGGAATACGTATTATTTTCAGGATGCTCCAATTGTGAATTCAAATAATAAGTTCCCAGTATTGATTTTTGTTGATTGATGCTTTTGCTTTCAGATGGCAAAATACTAATGCTTAAATTAGAGTTTTTTACATCAATTTTACCGGAAAATGAAAGGCTGTCATTTTCAATTTCTTTGGCTTCAATTCTAAGTAAAGGCTTGTTTAATTCGCCGATAAAAATCAATCTTTGGGCTATTTCTTTCAAATTTTCATCTATAACTCGAATAGTATTTACTCCTTCAGACAAATATTTTTTGTCAAAATCTAATATTTGTTCCAATTCTTTATTGTTAAATGAAAATGTTTTTTGAACTGAATTTCCATCTTGATGAATCAATAGTATGAATTTTTTATTTTCAAACAATGGTATACTAGCTTCATTGGTATTTACCGAAACAGCCAAATGGTTATTTGATAAGTTATTGTTATAAGTAATTTTCAACCCCGTTTCAATGGCGGTTGGAAGCGGTTCGGAGCTATTTAGTTGATCGGAATTTATTTTAACAGTATATTTTTCATTTGGAATAGGAGTGAAGTAAAAATAACCATTTCCCATTTTATTTGTTGAAAATTTGGAAACTTCCTGTAGTTTAGAATCCAATACAATCCCTTCATTTATAGCGATCCCGTTTAGGTTACAATCTTTAATATTGATACCAACTCTGTTATTTACGTTATTAATTATCACCCCGCTTTCTGGAAAAAACGAAATTGTTGCAGTAGCGTAATTCGGCTGATTAGAATCTAAATTGTAAGCCTCGTTTTTATCTATAACTTGAATGGTTTGGATAAAGGAATCGTCTTCTTTGAAGTTATTCATCCAATTTGTAAAAAAGTGAAATTGGTATTTCCCAGGTTTGAATTTTTCAGATAATTGAAAAACGCCATCAAATGTTCCCGCTATTGCAAAAAATAATTGTTTTTGAATAATTTCCTTTTTCTCATTGTAAACTACCAATTGAATATTAGTAGAAAAAACATTGGGTAAACCGGTATTTTTATTTATAACATAACCTTTTAAACCAATTGTCTCATTATTTTGATAAGTAGTTTTGTTAAAATGAACATGGATTATTTCTCTTTCATTTTTAAAGTAATTCTCTAAATTTATCTTTATTTTTTCTGTATTTTCATTAATTTGAGAGTAGGTAATACAAAATAATAGAGAACAAAAAAGGCTAAAATAAATTCTCATTTGGTTTAATTTTACGAGGGTAAGTAAAAAGAAATTGTAATTTTATCGCGTAAATTTATATATTAATATTGGTGTCTCTGTTAATTTTTTAATAAAAAAATCCGCTTCATTTGAAGCGGATTTTAAGTTATGTAAAAATAATATTACATCATTCCTGGCATTCCACCCCCCATTGGGCTTCCGGCTGCGTTTTCTTCTTTAATCTCTACTAAAGCACATTCGGTTGTTAAGATCATACCAGCTACAGAAGCTGCATTTTCCAACGCAACTCTAGTTACTTTTTTAGGATCAATGATACCTGCTTTTAGCATGTCAACGTATTCGTCAGTTTTAGCATTATAACCAAAATCTCCTTTACCTTCAGCCACTTTTGCCACTACAACCGATCCTTCAAGACCTGCGTTTTCAACAATAGTTCTTAATGGAGATTCCACTGCGCGAGAAATAATTTGAATTCCAGTAGCTTCATCTGCATTGTCGGCTTTCAAATCTTTCAACGAGTTTTTAGCTCTCAATAATGCAACTCCACCACCGGCAACAATTCCTTCTTCAACAGCCGCTCTTGTCGCGTGTAAAGCGTCGTCAACTCTGTCTTTTTTCTCTTTCATTTCTACTTCAGAAGCAGCTCCTACATAAAGAACTGCAACCCCTCCAGCTAATTTTGCTAAACGTTCTTGTAATTTTTCTTTATCATAATCAGAGGTGGTAGTTTCCATTTGACCTTTAATTTGGTTCACACGATTTTTGATCATATCGGCATTGCCAGCTCCACTAACCAGTGTAGTATTGTCTTTGTCGATAGTCACTCTTTTTGCCGTACCCAACATTTCAATGGTGGTATTTTCAAGAGTATATCCTCTTTCTTCAGAAATTACTGTACCTCCGGTTAAGATGGCGATATCTTCTAACATTGCTTTTCTTCTGTCGCCAAATCCAGGGGCTTTAACAGCAGCAATTTTCAATGCGCCGCGTAATTTATTTACTACCAAAGTTGATAAGGCTTCACCATCTACATCTTCAGCAATAATTAATAATGGTTTTCCTGATTGCGCTACCGGCTCCAAAACTGGCAACAATTCTTTTAATGAAGAGACTTTTTTATCGTACAATAGGATATATGGATTTTCTAATTCCGCTTCCATTTTTTCAGGATTGGTAACGAAATAAGGCGATAAATAGCCTCGGTCAAATTGCATTCCTTCCACAACATCTACATACGTATCGGTTCCTTTTGCTTCTTCAACTGTGATAACTCCTTCTTTTCCTACTTTTGCAAAAGCATTAGCAATTAACTCGCCAATTACTTCATCATTATTAGCCGATATAGAAGCAATTTGTTTAATTTTTTCAGAATCGCTACCCACTACTTTTGCTTGTTTTGCTAAATCGGCAACAATCATTTCTACCGCTTTATCAATTCCTCTTTTTAAATCCATTGGGTTGGCTCCGGCAGCTACGTTTTTCAAGCCTTCTTTTACAATAGCTTGCGCTAAAACTGTAGCGGTTGTAGTTCCGTCACCTGCTAAATCATTGGTTTTAGAAGCGACTTCTTTCACCATTTGAGCTCCCATATTTTCTAAAGGATCTTGTAGTTCAATCTCTTTAGCTACAGTTACTCCGTCTTTGGTTACATTTGGTCCACCAAAAGATTTACCAATAATAACGTTACGTCCTTTTGGTCCCAAAGTTACTTTTACAGCATTTGCTAATGCATCAACACCACGTTTTAATCCGTCACGTGCTTCAATATCAAATTTTATATCTTTTGCCATTTTTGTCATTGCGAGGAATGAAGCAATCTCACCCTCTTATTAAATTAATATTTTTCTTTTATTTATTTTTTTCTCCTTCCCTTCGGGGAGGTTGGGAGGGGATTAAATTATCGCAAGAATATCATCCTCACGCATAATTAGGTAATCTTTACCTTCTAGTTTTAATTCCGTACCGGCATATTTACCGTACAATACAGTATCGCCAATTTTAACAGTCATCGCGTGGTCTTTAGTTCCTGCACCAACAGCAATTACAGTTCCTTTTTGAGGTTTTTCTTTGGCAGTGTCTGGGATAAATATTCCAGAGGCTGTTTTTGTTTCTGCCGCTACAGGTTCAATAAGAACTCGATCTGAAAGAGGTTTGATGTTTAAACTCATAATTTTATATTTTAATTGTTTAATGAAATTTTATGAAATTGTATTTTCAGAAATTGTGCCAATGTGTTAATTATGACAATTTTACCTAAAAAAAATGCCAGCATTGACAGGCTGGCATTTTTTATTTTGAAAAAATAATTATTTTGTTGCTGGAACTGCAGGCGTTGAAACAGCTTTTGCTGGCGCGGCAGGAGTTGCAGGGGTAGCAGCTGCTGGAGTTGCTTTTTGTGTTGTATCTATAATTTTAGATTCAGAATCTCCAAGAGAATCCGTAAAACTTAAGCAGGATAATAATACTAAAGCTGTTAATATTATTGCTAATGTCCAAGTGCTTTTATCTAAAAAATCTGTTGTTTTTTGAACGCCACCCATCATTTGAGATCCTCCTAATGAAGAAGATAATCCACCACCTTTAGGGTTTTGAACCATAATTACTACAATTAGTAAAAAACATACTATTGTTATTAATACTAAAAAAATTGAAAATGTACTCATCGTTATTTATTATTTTGTTGTAAAATCTTAATATCCGAAATTCGGTTTGCAAAGAAACTACTTTTTTCTGGATATTTCAAAATTAATATTTCATAAGCTTGAATTGCTTTATCATATTTATTTTGCTCTAAATATACTCTTGCTAATGTTTCGGTCATTAAATACGGACTATTTTCTGAACTTGGTTCTAATTTAAAGCTAGATTCAGCTTCTTTTTTTATTGGTGGAATTTTTGGATTTGCCTCAATAAATTTATCAATTAACGCTAATTTTTTTTGTTTTTGAGGGTCAATTGGAGTAGGTTTTTCTTCTATTGGATCGGATTTTTCTCTAGCAATAGGATGAATTTTTGATAATTGCAACCATTCTTCAAACGAATATTTTTCGGTTAATGAAAAAACTAATGGCTTTCCAATATTTAATTTTTCTTCTATAGAGGATTCAATATTTGTTGCTTCTGATGGCGAAGCCTCTTTAATAGAAGTTAATATAGATTGCTCTAATGAGTTTTCTCTTGAACTAATTTTTTCTTCTTTAAATACTAACTCGGTTGCATCAACAACAATTTCATTTATTTCAGCTAATTTTTGCTCGTATAAATTTTTATCGATTCTTGTAAAAGTGTCTGAAACGATAAAATCGAATAAAATAGTACGATCAGTAGTGTGGGCCGCAGTATTTTTTAATTCATAATTATAACGAAAACTCTCCTCATTATATAAGCCTTTCAATCGCAATGCTTTTGCACTTTGAAAATAAGGAAATTCCGCAACTATTTTTTCTAATGACGAGGTTTGCTTGTCATTAATAGCGTGGGGGTTGTTTATTAAATTTAAGTATTCGGTTATGTTCATTTCAAAACAATCTTAATTACCATTTTGCTAACGATTCATTGAAAATATCTTGGGTAATTCTTTCAAAAATAATATCTAAATTTTCTCTCAGTTTTGCACCAACCAGTTGGTTTGCTCCGTCATAATCATTATAAAAGGAGAATCTTTTTTCAAAATTATCTGCTTCTTTATTTTTGTTTGTAAACCTTACATTTACCGTAATTGACAGCCTGTTTTGTGCTGCTCTTTGATCGGCAGTTGCGGTCATTGGGCTAATTCTATAATCTACAATTTCTCCTTCATAAACTAAATCTCCATTTGAATTGGTTAAATTCAAATTGGTTTGGTTCTGAATTAAATTCTGTAATCGTTGTGTAAATATTCTATCTATTCCAGGCTCAATTAATGGAGCGTTGTTTTGAAAATAATTTACTTGAAAGGACTTTGCATCGATTTTTCCTGTACCCGTAAAATTATACACTGAACAACTACTGAATGTAATCAATAATAAAAATGCGATTATGAAGTTAATTTTTCTCATTATAAATTTAAAATCCAAAGATATTCAAAAATAATTGACATTTAACAATTACCATTTTAAAGATCAAATTGCTTTATTTTTCTATATAAAGTTCTTTCAGAAATACCCAATTCATCAGCGGCAGCTTTTCTTTTTCCTTTATTTTTTTCTAATGATTTTTTGATCATTTCAATTTCTTTTTGTTCTAGCCTCAACACTTCCTCTTCTATGTCTTCAACCGTTTCTGCCAATAGATAATTATCGTCATGATCTTTAAACTTGGCAATTTCAACTTTTTTAGTAACGGGAATTACAGCTAATTCGTCCTGTTCTTCAAATTCAATTTCATTATCATTCTCTTTTGTACCGTATATTTTTTGAATCAAATGTTGGTTGGTTTCTTGCACTTTCGAAGCGCCATTTTTCAGTAATTCTAAGGTCAGCTTTTTCAAATCGTGTAAGTCACTTTTCATGTCAAAAAGCACCTTGTACAAAATTTCTCTTTCATCTCTAAAATCACTTTTGTTCTTTTTATCTTTAATTACAGAAGGCAAATTAGAGCTTTCATCTGGCAAATATGATTGTAAAGTTGCTGCAGAAATTTCACGATTGGTTTCTAAAACCGATATTTGTTCCGCCACATTTCGCAACTGTCGAATGTTACCGCTCCATCTAAATTGCAATAATGCTTGAACTGCAAAATCATCTAATTTTATCGCTGGCATTTTATATTTATGAGCAAAATCAGACGCAAATTTTCTAAATAATAAGTGAATATCGTCTTTTCTTTCTCTTAATGGTGGAAGCGCAATGTCAACCGTACTCAATCGATAATACAAATCTTCTCTAAATTTTCCTTTATCTATGGCGTCAAACAAATTCACATTGGTGGCAGCCACAATTCTCACATTTGTCTTTTGAACCTGCGAAGAACCAACTTTAATAAATTCTCCGTTTTCCAAAACACGCAACAATCTTACCTGAGTTGTCAATGGTAATTCGCCCACTTCATCAAGAAAAATAGTTCCTCCATCGGCTACTTCAAAATAACCTTCTCGTGTTCCGGTTGCACCCGTAAAAGATCCTTTTTCGTGACCAAAAAGCTCACTGTCAATAGTTCCCTCAGGAATAGCACCGCAGTTTACGGCTATGTATTTCCCGTGTTTTCTATGAGAAAGAGAATGAATAATTTTAGGAACATTCTCTTTTCCAACACCACTTTCCCCTGTTACCAATACTGAAATATCAGTTGGCGCCACTTGAATCGCTTTTTCAATTGCGCGGTTCAGCTTTGGGTCGTTCCCAATAATTCCAAACCGCTGTTTTGTTGATTGAATTGTTTCCATATTATTTAATTGCTAATTAATAATTAACAATGAACAATTAATTTTGTACTTTGAAATTATCAATTATTCATTATTAATTATCCATTTTTTTAATTCATCTCACTCAGTCCAACTGCTTCGCCCTTCAATGTTCCGCTGGTACAAGTAAGAATTTTAACCTTCACAAAGTCCCCAATTTTATAATTCTCCTTCGGAAATACCACCGTGATACTTTGAGAATTTCTTCCTGAAAATTCGCTGTCCGATTTTTTTGAAACCTTTTCGATCAATACCTCTACCGTTTTTCCGATGAATTCTTCACTTCTTAACCAAGCATGTTTTTGCTGTAAATCAACTATTTCTTGTAATCTTCGTGCTTTTATTTCTTCCGAAACATCGTCTTCCATTTTGCGTCCGGCCAATGTTCCTGGGCGTTCAGAATACGAATACATATAACCGAAATTGTATTTTACATAGTCCATCAAACTCAAAGTTTCCTGATGATCTTGCTCTGTTTCTGTTGGAAAACCAGCAATCATATCCTGAGAAATCGAACAATCAGGAATAATAGTTCTAATCTTGTCAATCAAAGCCATGTATTCTTCGCGAGTGTGCAATCGATTCATTTCCTTCAAAATCCTGTTACTTCCCGATTGAACCGGAAGATGGATGTGCTTACAAATATTATCATACTTCGCTATAATGTGCAAAATACTTTCGTGCATGTCTTGTGGATTAGAGGTCGAAAAACGAATTCTCATTTTGGGAAATGCAACCGCAACCATTTCTAATAATTGATCAAAATCAACTGCAGTAGCCTTTTGCATTTCACTTGCATTGGCAAAATCCTTCTTCAATCCGCCGCCGTACCATAAATAACTATCTACATTCTGACCCAAAAGCGTAATTTCTTTAAACCCTTTATCCCACAAATCCTGAATTTCCGATAAAATACTTTGCGGTTCTCTACTTCGTTCACGCCCTCTCGTAAAAGGAACTACACAAAAAGTACACATATTATCACAACCTCTCGTAATCGAAACAAAAGCCGTAATTCCGTTGCTCATCAATCGAACTGGCGAAATATCTCCATAAGTCTCCTCTTTGGACAAAATTACATTAATCGCATCGCGACCTTCCTCAACTTCATTCAATAAATTGGGCAAATCTTTATAAGCATCAGGGCCTACAACCAAATCCACAATTTTCTCTTCTTCCAAAAATTTGTCTTTCAATCGTTCTGCCATACAACCCAAAACGCCCACTTTCATCTTCGGATTAATGCGTTTCACGGCATTGTATTTCTCTAAACGCTTGCGAATGGTTTGCTCCGCTTTGTCCCGAATCGAACACGTATTGACCAACACCAAATCGGCTTCTTCTAATGTTTGCGTAGTATTATATCCATCATTCAATAAAATAGAGGCTACAATTTCACTGTCAGAAAAATTCATAGCGCAACCGTAACTTTCAATATAAAGTTTCTTCGTGTTTTCAGCTTTGTGTTCTAAAACAAGGCTTTCTCCTTGCTTACTTTCTTCAATCGTTTTTTCCATTTTCAACATTAAAGCGCAAAGATAATGCAATTCCAATAAATATGACAAGTTGTCAGCCCAAGAATTAACATTATATTATTTTAGGTAGCTATTCCCGCTTTCCGCTTCAAGTCCTCACAAAAAAGTGTTGTTTTTTGGTTTTTATATTGAGCTTCTTTTAGTCGCTACTATAAAAACCATAAAACTAAAAACACTTTTTTTGCTCCGGGCTTTCCACTTCAATCAGGGCTAATGGGATGTTTTTAGAACCCAATATAAAATTGTTTTTCATTTTAAACAATCATAATAAAAGCGAATTTTTTGCTAATTTTTATACTTTTAAAAAATCAAAAGTGCAATATTTAAAAAAATCATATACTTTTGTCGCAGTTAAATACAATCCAATGACAAAGAATTTAGTAATCGTAGAATCTCCTGCAAAAGCCAAAACCATTGAAAAATTTCTTGGAAGCGATTTTCAAGTAGAGTCAAGTTATGGCCATATCGCCGATTTACCATCTAAAGAAATTGGGGTAGATGTTGCCAATGGATTCAAACCCAAATACGAAGTTTCTGCCGATAAAAAAGCATTGGTTTCCAAACTAAAAACACTAGCCAAAAATGCCGATATGGTATGGTTAGCAAGTGATGAGGACCGAGAAGGAGAAGCTATTTCTTGGCATTTGGCCGAAGAATTGAAATTGGATAAATCCAAAACTAAAAGAATTGTATTTCACGAAATTACTAAAACAGCTATCCTAAAAGCAATCGATAATCCTCGCGAAATTGATTATAATTTGGTTAACGCACAACAAGCAAGAAGAGTTTTAGATCGATTAGTAGGATACGAACTTTCACCAGTACTTTGGAGAAAAATTAAAGGCGGGCTTTCAGCCGGTCGTGTTCAATCGGTTTCAGTACGATTAATAGTTGAAAGAGAAAGAGAAATCCAAAATTTTAATGCTGTTGCCACTTTTTCTATCGTTGCCGAATTCACTAACGAAGCTGGAAAAGCATTTAAAGCGAAGTTGCCTAAAAATTTTAATACCAAAAAAGAAGCGGAAGATTTCTTAAATAAAAATATAGGTTCTTCCTATAAGGTTGCCGATTTAGAAACCAAACCTACCAAAAAATCACCAACGGGACCTTTTACTACTTCTACCTTACAACAAGAAGCAGCGAGAAAGTTGTATTTTCCTGTTGGAATTACCATGCAATTGGCACAACGTTTATACGAAGCTGGATTGATCACTTATATGAGAACAGACAGTGTCAATCTTTCAAAAGAAGCAATGGATGCCGCTCAAGCGGAAATTACAAAATCGTACGGAGCTGAATTTTCTCAACCTAGAAATTTTGTCAATAAAAGCAAAGGAGCTCAAGAAGCGCACGAGGCGATACGACCAACCGATATGTCTCGACATACCGTTAATATCGATAGAGATCAAGCGCGTTTGTACGATTTAATTTGGAAAAGAACATTGGCTTCTCAAATGAGCGACGCCAAATTAGAGAGAACCAACGTAAAAATTGAAGCCAATAATCACGGTGAAGTTTTTACTGCTTCAGGTGAAGTATTGCTTTTTGAAGGGTTCTTAAAATTGTATCTTGAAGGTCACGATGACGATGAGGATGAGCAAGAAGGAATGTTGCCTTTAATGAAAGTTAATGAAAAATTAGATTGCAATTCTATTACTGCAACCGAAAGATATTCAAGAGCCGCGGCGAGATATACTGAAGCTTCATTGGTAAAAAAATTAGAAGAACTAGGAATTGGTAGACCATCCACTTATGCGCCTACAATTTCAACTATCATTAATAGAAAGTACGTTGAAAAAGGAAATTTAGAAGGTCAAGAACGTAAATATGCGCAATTGGTTTTGAAATCGGGCAAACTTTCAGAAAAAGTACTTAAAGAAAACACCGGTTCTGACAAAGGAAAATTGGTGCCTACAGATATTGGTACCATAGTAACTGATTTCTTGGTAAAGAATTTCGGAACCATATTGGATTATAATTTCACTGCAAAAGTGGAACAAGATTTTGATGAAATTGCCGAGGGAAATGTCAATTGGACTAAAATGATGCAGGAGTTTTATGATAAATTCCATCCTTCGGTAAAGCAGGTTGAAGAACACGCAGAAAGAGAAAGTGGAGAACGCATTTTAGGAATACATCCAGAAAGTGGCAAACCAATTTCGGTGCGTTTAGGAAAATTTGGACCGATGGCTCAAATTGGGGCTTCTGATGACGATGACAAAAAGTTTGCAAGCTTAATGGCCGATCAAAACATCGGGAATATTACCCTTGAAGATGCCCTAAAATTATTTTTATTACCCAAAAACTTAGGTATTTATAAAGGAGAAGAAATTGAGATCAACAATGGACGTTTCGGACCCTATATTAAATTTGGATCGGCTTTTATTTCTTTACCAAAAGGTGAAAACCCAACCGATGTAACCCTTGAAAGAGCACAAGAACTAATTGACGAAAAAACACTTGCCGATGCGCCAATAGCAGTTTATAAAGGCGAAGGAGTTCAAAAAGGGGTGGGGCGTTTTGGACCATTTATAAAATGGAATAGCATGTTTATTAACGTGAGTAGAAAATATAATTTTGATAATTTATCACAATTGGATATTGAAGAATTAATTGAAGATAAATTACAAAAAAACATCGATAAAGTACTTCATGATTGGAAGGAAGAAGGCATCGTTGTTGAAAAAGCACGTTGGGGAAGATCAGTAATCCTAAAAGGAAAACTTAAAATCGAATTGAGTAAAGACATTGATGCCGCTAATTTGAATTTAGCAGAAGTTCAAGAAATAATAGCTAAGAAAACACCTGCTAAGAAAACGGCAGCAAAAAAACCAGCTGCGAAAAAACCAGCTGTAAAGAAAGCAGTCTCTAAAAAGAAATAAGTAATAAAAAATTCCGTCTCGTCTCCCTCTCCTTTGGAGAGGGTTGGGGAGAGGAAAATAAGTAATAAAAAATTCCGTCTCGTCTCCCTCTCCTTTGGAGAGGGTTGGGGAGAGGAAAAAGAAATAGTGCCAATGGAATTTGATTTTTTAAAACCAATTAACGAGGAAGTTCTAGAACTTATAAATGGATTAAATTCTCAGCATTTAGGGAGTAAAATTGTACTGCATACTAGCGAACAATTTCCTGATATCAATAAAATCAAGATTGCAATAATTGGAGTGCTTGATAACAGAGGCGACTCTAGTGCAATTGGTGATGTAGATTTAAACGGTATAAGAAAAGAATTGTATTCACTTTACCCGGGAAATTGGGAAGCTTCAATAGCCGATTTAGGGGATATTGCAGCAGGAAATTCTATTCAAGACACCTATTTTGCAGTTAAAAGCGTGGTGTCTAGTTTAATAAAAAATAAAATTATTCCAATTGTGATTGGTGGTTCACAGGACTTAACGTATTCTATGTATCGTGCCTATGATGAGTTGGAGCAAATGGTGAATTTGGTTTCCGTTGATAGTAAATTTGATCTAGGAAAAGAAAGCGATCCAATATCTTCCAACTCCTATTTAACAAAAATAATAGTAGAAGAACCGAACAACCTATTCAATTATTGTAATATTGGTTATCAAACTTTTTATAACTCCCAAGAAGAGATAGATTTAATAGAAAAATTATTTTTTGATGCCTATCGTTTAGGGGATGTAGGTACTAATTTAGCTATTGCCGAGCCTGTTTTTAGAGACGCTGATTTAGTTAGTTTAGATTTAGGATCAATAAAATCATCAGATTCAGGAAATTTTATTAAATTTGCGCCCAATGGTTTTAATGGAAAAGAAATTTGCACTTTAGCCCGTTATGCCGGAATTAGTGATAAAGTATCATCATTCGGTATTTTCAATCAAAGCAATTCAGAACAAGAATCTTTTTTGATATCGCAAATTATATGGTATTTCATCGAAGGTTTTCATTACAGATCAAATGAATATCCATTTGGCAGTAAAGACAATTATTTGAAATATATTGTGCCATTAGAAGAAGAAGAATTAATTTTTTACAAGAGTGATAAAACGGAAAGATGGTGGATTGAAATTCCGTTTATTTCTAATTTAAATAATAAATTAAAAAGAAATACGTTATTACCGTGTTCACAGGAGGAGTACTTAGTAGCTTGCAATAATGAAATGCCAGAAAGATGGTGGAAAGCACAAAGGAAAAATGTTGTATAACAAATAGTTAAAATAAAAATAATTTAATATTAGCGATTTTTACTTATTTTAATCAAAAATAATTGTTTTTTATGAAAATATTAAATAGGTTTACGCCCTCAAATACAAAAACACACATAATACAAACGCATATGAAGAAGTTAATTGCATTTGCCGCAATTTTATCCTTATTAGTTAGCTGTGGCAGTTCAGGCGACAAAGGCGAACTTGTTGGGGTTAAAGGAAAAAAATGGCATCCAGAAAAACCTTTTGGAATGGCTTTAATTCCTGGCGGAGCTTTTATTATGGGTAAATCAGATGATGATTTAGCAAATGTTCAAGACGCACCTACTAAAACGGTAACTGTTCGTTCTTTTTACATGGATGAAACTGAAATTACTAATAGCGAATACCGAAAGTTTGTAGAATGGGTTAAAGATTCTACCATTAGAGTACGATTAGCTGACTTAGCAGAAGAACAAGGAATGGACGCTCCTGCTAATGGTAAAAGCACCAGTAAAACAGGTAGTATTGGAGACTTTGCCTACAATAATTCAGATCCAGCTAAAAATCCTAAAGCGACAGCATATGAAAAATATATGTTTGAAAAAAACTCTTTAAATCCGGATGCTGTAAAAAAACTAAATCGTAAAGTTAAATTAATTAAAGCGACCAATAAATATCCTGATGAATTCTATTCTGAAGTGATGGATTCTATGTATTTGCCTGATAAAGCCTCCTATAATGGTTTAAAAACAATGGATGCTAATAAATTGGTTTTCCGTTACACTTGGATGGATATTCAAGCTGCTGCAAAAGCTAAAAAAGGAACCCAAAGACAAAAATTCATTAAAGTAGAAAAAGATACAATTTATCCAGACACAACTGTTTGGGTAAAAGATTTCACCTATTCATTTAATGAACCAATGCACAATGACTATTTCTGGCATCAAGCGTATGCTCAATATCCTGTAGTAGGAGTAAATTGGAAACAAGCTAGAGCTTTCTGTGCATGGAGAACAATGTACAAAAACGCTTACATCAAAAAGAAAAAAGGAAGAGATCAAACCAATTCATTCCGTTTACCATTAGAATCTGAGTGGGAATATGCTGCAAGAGGAGGTTTACAATCAGGAATGTATCCTTGGGGTGGTCCTTACACCAAAAATGATAGAGGTTGTTTTATGGCCAATTTCAAACCAAATAGAGGAGATTATGCAGCAGACAATGCATTGTATACTGTGGAAGCAAAATCCTATGACCCTAATGGCTACGGACTTTACAATATGGCCGGAAATGTATCAGAATGGACAGATGCCGCTTATGACGCAGGAGCTTATGAATTTGAATCAACTATGAATCCAACAGTTCAAGACCTCAAAAATAAACGTAAAGTAGTTAGAGGAGGTTCTTGGAAAGACGTATCCTATTATTTACAAGTTGGAACAAGAGATTATGAATATGCTGATTCGGCAAGAAGTTATATCGGATTCAGAACGGTACAAGATTACATGGGAACTCAAACCACAGGAAAATTAACAAAGAAAAAATAATCAATAAATACAAATTAAACATTAACTAAACTAAAATTTTTATTATGGCATTAATACCAAAAAAAACAATGAATTTTGCTTACGGAATGGGAGCAGCAGTAGTAATCGTAGGAGCTTTATTTAAAATCCAACACTGGACTGGAGCAAGTACATTATTAATTATTGGATTGTTAACCGAAGCTTTCATTTTTGGATTGTCAGCATTTGACCCCTTAGATACTGAATACAAATGGGAAAATGTATACCCGCAATTAGTAGACGAAAATGCAAGTCCTGTTAAAGGCGGAGCTAAAGCTGCTTCAAATGATGACGCAGAAGGTTTGTTATCAAAAAAATTAGATGCTATGTTGAAAGAAGCCAAAATAGATGGTCAATTGATGGAAAGCTTAGGAAACAGTATCAAAAATTTTGAGGCTGCCTCTAAAACTATTGCGCCAACAGCAGAGTCTTTAGCATCTACAAAAAAATACAGTGATGAATTAACACTAGCAGCAACTCAAATGGAATCGATCAATGCATTATATAAAATTCAATTGGATAGCGCTTCTAAAACTTCTCAATTGAACGAAGAAGTTGCAGCAAATAGTGTAAAATTAAACGAACAAATGCAGTCTTTAACTTCGAACTTGTCTTCATTGAACAATGTATATGGAGGAATGCTTTCTGCAATGAGTAACAAATAATAATTAGTTTTTTTTAACTATATTAATTAACATAAAACTAATTAGAAAAAATGGCAGGAGGAAAATTAAGCCCTAGACAGAAGATGATTAACCTGATGTATCTGGTTTTCATTGCGATGTTAGCATTAAACATGTCCAAAGAAGTATTAACTGCTTTTGGATTAATGAATGAAAAATTTGAAGTTGTAAATAAATTTTCTGAAGATTATAATAAAAACTTATATAATTCTTTAGAAACAAAAGCATCTGAAAATGCGGCACAATATGCAATCCCTTTTGGAAGAGCAAAAAAAGTGCAACAAATTTCAAAAGAATTTTATAGCTATTTAACCAATTTGAAAAATGAAGTTTCTGGCGAATTTGAAAGAGAAGAAAATGGTAAATTGCCTTACGAACAAATGGATAAAGGTCACTTTATAGATGAAAACTGGTTTGAAGGTGACGGATATTCCAAAAAAGGTAAAGAAATTATCAGTGTTATTGAAAAATACAAAACGGATTTAAAAGCTGTTTTCGGTAATGATGTTAAATACAGACTAGTTGTCAACAACATAAATTCTAAATTTAATTTAGATAATGTTAAAGATAGAGAAGGAATTTCAAAGAAATATTTATCGTACCATTTTGAAGGTTTTCCTGCTATAGCATCTATCGCTAAATTAACTAGTATTCAAAACGATGTTAAAGCTACAGAACAAGATATTTACAACGCTCTAGTTGGAAATACCTTAGCTGAAACTGTTAAAATGAATAATTATCAAGCGATGGTTGTCCTAGAAAAAAACGTTTTCTTTGAAGGAGAAGCTGTTAAAGGTAAAGTGGTTTTAGGAAGATATGATGATCAAACTGTTCCTTCCGCTTTTTCTGGTCCTGGAAAAATTGAAAATGGTCAAGCAATTATTTCGATGACTGCTGGTGGAGTTGGAGAACATTCTATTGCGGGTAGTTTTACATTTGTGGAAGATGACAAAAATAC
>Ga0114975_10000794_pt1 | contig 23106 bp, 19 predicted proteins | sample S_130626_EF_Meta_FD_87031 | JGI IMG/M metagenome (GOLD analysis project Ga0114975, IMG submission 87031) | Freshwater microbial communities from Lake Simoncouche, Canada to study carbon cycling - S_130626_EF_MetaG | ecosystem: Environmental > Aquatic > Freshwater > Lake | place: Lake...
ACGAACAGTTCCTGTTTTATCAAATTTTCTTTTATAGCGCTTTAATGCTCTATCGATATTTTCTCCGTCTTTAATTGGTATAATTAACATAATATAGACACCTCCTCTCGTTAAGGGTGCAAATGTAATTTATTATTTTAAATTATGAATTATAAATTGTGAATTTTTTTCGAAAGACTTAAATTGACCAACTCTATTTCAAAATATTCCTAGCAATTACCACTTTTTGAATTTCTGTAGTTCCCTCACCTATCGTGCAAAGCTTAGAATCTCTATAGAATTTTTCTACAGGATAATCTTTAGTATAACCATATCCACCGTGAATTTGAACAGCTTCATTGGCTACTTTTACGCAAACTTCTGAAGAATACATTTTAGCCATAGCTCCTATTGTGGTAACTGGTCGATGGTGCTCTTTTAAAAAAGCGGCTTTATGCAATAACAATTCTGAGGCTTCAATTTCGGTTGCCATATCGGCCAACTTAAACGAAATTCCTTGAAAACTACTAATAGGTTGTCCAAACTGATGTCTTTCTTTAGAATATTTTAATGCTGCTTCATAAGCTCCTTTTGCTATTCCTAGTGAAAGTGCGCCAATAGATATTCTTCCACCGTCCAATATTTTCATAGCTTGCACAAATCCGTGTCCCACTTCTCCTAATCTATTGGTATCGGGAACGCGGCAATTATCAAAAATTAATTCGGCAGTTTCACTCGCTCGCATTCCTAATTTATTTTCTTTTTTTCCTGAAGTAAATCCTGGCATTCCTTTTTCAAACACAAAAGCGGTCATTCCTTTTGAATCTCCTTTTTGACCAGTTCTAACAATCACAACCGCAATATCCCCTGAAATGGCATGGGTTATAAAATTTTTAGAACCATTTACAATCCATGAATCTCCATCTTTTACAGCCGTGGTATTCATTCCGCCAGCATCTGAACCGGTGTTGTGTTCGGTTAAACCCCAAGCGCCAATATGCTCCGCTGAAGCTAATTTTGGAATCCATTTTAACTTTTGTTCTTCATTACCAAAAGTTAAAATATGATTTGTACACAATGAATTGTGCGCAGCAACTGATAATCCAATGGATGGATCCACTTTTGAAATTTCCTCTACAATAGTAATGTATTCATGGTATCCCAAACCTGAACCTCCATATTCCTCAGGAACCAAAACCCCCATAAAACCCATTTCTCCCAATTTTTTAAAAAGTGGTACCGGAAAAATTTGTGCTTCATCCCATTCCATAATAAAAGGACGAATATTTATTTCTGCAAAATCTTTAATTGATTGAGCAATCATTAATTGAGTTTCATTAGGATCAAAATTCATAGCGATTCTGTATATTTAGTTATAAATACAAATATAAACGAATAATATCTAATTTTTCACTTGGAAAACCGTTAATTTTTATCAAATCCTCAAAATTTTTAAAATCTCCATTCATGCTTCTATAGGTAACAATTGCTTTCGCCAATGCATACTTAAAATAGGGAAACAATTGTAGCTCTTTAATTGATGCATTATTAATATCAATCTTTTTTATTTTAGGCAATGCAACCACTTTAAAATTTTGATTTAAACTTTCAATCACTTCCGGCGAAAGCCCCCAAATATCATTCATTTGCTTCATGCTAACAAATCCACCAAAGAGTTCTTTTTGTTTCAAAATTCGATCTGATAATGCGGGACCAATTCCATATATTTTTATCAAATCTTCTTTTGTGGCCAGATTAATGTCCAAAGCAATGATTTTTACTGTTTTCTTTTCAAATGGTTTGAAATTGTTGTTTTTACCTTTGTTAACCCAATCAGGAAATTTAAAATAGGGTGAAATAGCATTTAATAAAGAATCCGAAACTTGAGTTACTTTTTGAAATTCTGAGGATGAATTTACATATTGATTGGTTTTTCTGAAATTCAAAAGTCGATCAATTTCAGCAACTGACATTCCTAATTTACTTCCTTTATAATCCGAAATAAAATTGGGATTAAACGGATAAATTTTTGGAATATAATTTTGCTTCTCTGTTTTTATAGCATCTACTTTGGTTTGTAATGAAATCCATTTTTGTTTCTCGGAATTATTCTCTTTATTATAACTTGGATCGAAATAGAAAAAGACAAATTGAAAAATCAAACACAATAATACTAAAAGAAAAATCCCACTTCTTTGTGATTTTGAATACTGGAAGTAGGATATTAATTTCATAATACTAGTTTTATAAGTCAAAAACGGAACTCCGTTTCGCTCGAATGAGATCTTTTAGTCGCCACCAAAAGGCCAATGTTAAATAAACACCAAATCCGAGCCCTGCAGTAACAAACGAAATATAAATAAAAAATAATCTAACACTATTGGCTCGCATTCCCAACGCATCAGCAAGACGCGAGGATACATGAAACCCGTGTTTCTCGAAAAAATATTTCAATCGAAGTATTAATTTCATTACTATAAATTTATAATGCTTACAAATTTAGCATTTATACTTCAGATTTCAATAATTCCATTCCGATTGCACATTCTAAACACCGACTTTTATTACAATATTCATTTTTCAATTGCAGTAAAGCTTGGGTTTCAAAGGCGTTTTGGGCTTTTAATCCAAAAGAAGAAAACTTGTCAATAATGGCATTGGTTTCAGGTTGGACTTGGTTTAACAACGCTATTAATTGTTCCGATATTTCTTTGCCTTGGCTTTTGGCATAAGCAAATTGTATTGGAATAATTGTATTTATTATCAATAAATCAATAAAGGATTTTGACAACGCTTTCTTTTTCTTCGGACTAATTTTATCAAATTGATAATGTGTTTCCCAATATTCTGATACCGATTTATCGAAAATTTCATAAATAACTGCCGCATTATCAGCTTTAATTATTTTGGCAAAAAGCTGTTGCTGACAATAATATAAATTGGCCAATTGCGAAATTCGAATCGTAGGAAAATTATCTGGTCGATGCTTGAAAAATTGTAAAGGTGTAAACGAATTCGATTGCAATTGGTATTTATAAACCAAATAATCAAAGTTTGTTTTTAGCTTTTTATAGTAGTGATCTTCTTTATTTATTTCTAATAATCCCGCGATACCAAAAAGCAAACTTTCTAAATTAAACAAATCGTTTCCTTCTTTTCGAACGATTGAAAACGGAATTGAATTGGCCATATCATAAAAGAATTCACCATTGGTATTTAAACCAAAATTTTTAGCTAATTGACAAAATAAAATTGCGTCCCAATCTTGTAGGGTACTTTCCGCTAAATCAAAAATAGGATTCGATTTTCTTTCTAATCGTTCAAAAAACAAGCGTTCTTGCCAATTCAACATGATAAATGAATTGATGAACTCAATTTGTTTCTCGCAATAAATCCAAGATTTCGGTGAAACCAAAGAATGATAATTATTAAGCGTTTCCTTTGAAACTAGTTCTTTGAGAATTAATACGGGGATTTCGGTGTTGTTTTTTCGGTAAATTTCAACATCGTGTTCCCAAACTACATGCAAAATTACGCTATCATAATTGGAATCCTGTTCATGATGGTGAGCATACCAATCAGAAGATCTAAGGTGAATTTCAACATTTCCTGCCCATTTTTGATTTTCAATTGTAATTTGGGAATTAAAAAAATCAGGACCTTCAAGTTGCAAGTAACTTCCTGAATTTTCAATAGTCAATTTCTCCCCGTTGGAAGTTGTTAAATTCGAAGTGTCGAATTTCTTGAATTTCCACAAATAGTGTAGGAAATCTTCTTTCATATTAAATGGCGTATAATAAATGTAATTGCTTTGTCGAATTTAAACAAAAAAGCCACACCGATCACATTAACCCCAAAAAAGAAGTGTTAATTATCTGAGTAAATACAATTTGGCGCAAGCCCGAGCATCCGATAATGCTTCGTGATGGTTCAATTGAATATTCATAATTCGGCAACAATCGCTGAGTTTTGCTGGTTTAAAACCTTTGGCTTTATAAATTTTTACTGTACATACCCAACGAGATCCTATATTTAAACTATCGTAATCCAAACCGTGAAGCTCCATGGTTTTGGCTAAAACATTTCGGTCAAAACTTTCATTGTGCGCCACCACTACCCTATTTTGTAATCTTTTTTTAATTTCTGGAAATACTTGAGGAAAAGTCTTCGCGTTTATCGTGTCCTTCGGATAAATTCCGTGAACCTGAATGGTAAAAGGAGAATAATAATTATTAAACGGCTTAATTAAAGTCACAAATTCATCAACAATCACCCCGTTTTCAACCGTAACAATTCCTACAGAACACGGATGATATCCATTTGCAGTTTCAAAATCAATTGCGGTGAAAGTCATTTGAATTCAGATTTAAGAATTTAGATTTTAATAAAAATAATATGACTTTTAATTCAAGTTATTATATTTCTTAAGTAATTTGAATTATTTTATAGAACCAATAATATCGTATTTGGTAATAATATGGTGTTTTCCATTTCCTAAATCCACTAAAACAGCGGCATTTTCTCGGGTGAATAATTTTGAAACTTCTTCGATAGGTGTTCCTAATTTTACAGTTGGAAATGGTTTTCCCATTACCTCACGTATTGGTTTATCACCCGCATTTTTATCCGAAACATAACTTTGAAACAAGTCAGATTCATCGACTGATCCTACAAAACCTGAAATATCAATTACCGGAATTTGAGAGATTTTATATTTGCGCATGCGCTCAATTGCATGTGAAACCAGTTCTTCCGTTCTCACCACAATTAATGGTTTATCGATGTGGTCTTTAATTACGTCTTCGGCTTTGGTGATTTCTTCATCTAAAAATCCACGCTCGCGCATCCAATCGTCATTGAACATCTTACCGATATAACGACTTCCAGAATCGTGGAATAAAACGACTACAACATCTTCAGGTTTAAAATGTTCTTTCAATTGGAGCACGCCTTTAATCAATGCACCAGCTGAATTCCCTACAAATATTCCTTCTTCCAAAGCAATTTTTCTAGTGTAAACGGCTGCATCTTTATCGGTTACTTTTGTAAATCCATCAATCACTGAAAAGTCAACGTTTTTAGGTAAAATATCTTCTCCAATTCCTTCAGTAATGTAGGAATAGATTTCATTTTCATCAAAAATTCCCGTTTCGTGGTATTTTTTAAACACCGATCCATAGGTATCAATTCCCCATACTTTAACGTTGGGATTTTGTTCTTTTAAATATCTTCCAATTCCCGAAATAGTACCTCCGGTTCCCACTCCAACCACAAAATGCGTTACTTTTCCATCGGTTTGTTTCCAAATTTCAGGACCAGTTTGTTCGTAATGTGCCAAAGCATTGGAAGGATTATCGTATTGGTTTACATACCAAGAATTCGGCGTTTCTTCACCCAATCGTTTAGAAACAGAATAATAAGAACGCGGATCGGTAGGTTCTACATCGGTTGGACAAACCACTACTTTCGCTCCAACTGCACGAAGAATATCCATTTTTTCTTTAGATTGCTTGTCAGTTATCACGCAAATTAATTTGTATCCTTTTACGATTGCGGCTAGCGCCAATCCCATTCCCGTGTTTCCAGAAGTCCCTTCAATAATAGTTCCTCCCGATTGCAAACGCCCGTCAGCTTCGGCATCTTCAATCATTTTAAGCGCCATTCTGTCTTTGGTAGAATTTCCAGGATTGAACGTTTCCACTTTTGCAAGTACCAACGCATCAATTTCTGCAGTGACTTTATTCAATCGAACCATTGGCGTATTTCCAATCGTTCCTAATATATTCTCTGAATATTGCATTTCGTTTTAGTTTTTTAGTATTAATCGAAGAAATTCCATACCAATCCAAAACGGATTATAAAGTCGTGGTAAGGATTATTTGGTGAAGAATAGTAATTATTTTCTGACATTGAAGAATTAAAATGTTCGGCTTTTAGATAAATTCTGGTACGTTGAATTCTAGCATTCGCAAATAGATCCATGTTTGGATAAGCACCTATCTCCTTTTGATTTTGAACAAAAAACTCGCCCAATATCGGATTGTAATCGTTGGCATAGAATTTAGAAAAATAGTTAAAAATTACCCCAGTTTGAAGATACATCGCTTTATTAAAGAAATAATCGGAATAATAAAGTGTATTTCGAAGAACTAATTGTGGTACGTTTAAAATCATATCCGATTGTCCTACTTTTTGATATAAAAAAGTATTGTCTAAGGCAAATTTTCTAAATTTAATTTCTTTATTGATTTTTAGTGAAAGATGGTTGATTGTTTTATCGTATTGTTTTGGCGAAACCAATTGTAGGTTTGCAGTATTATCATTGCTAAAATACAAATAATCGTTGATGGTATTCAACTCTAAAGCAGCGCTTGCCCATTGGGTATTGGCTTCCACCTTCAATGAATTGTGCTTTTCATTATTAAAATTATTGTACCAATTGTAATTAATGTAGCTACTTTGATGTAAATTATAACTATTATTTGGAAGATTATTACTGTTCTGGTATTCAAAAGTAAAGCTATTCTTATCGTTGTATTGGTATTTTAAATGCGCATTGAAATCAAATAACGACTGTTTTGTTAGGGAACTCGAATATTGAAATTTTCCGTTCCATTTGTTTTTTCTGTATTCGTATTGACCTCCAAAATCATTAATTTTATCGTTCAAGGAATTAGGAATAGTTTGAGCAGTTAAAAACAATACGGATTTATAATAATAATTGTACCTGAAATCATCTACAAAAAACTGGATTTTTCCTAAAGTAGTATTTTCATATGTAGCGCCTACTTTGTTGTACATTCTGTTGTAATGCACTTGGTCGTTAATATAGGCGGATGTAAATGAAGGCCCAAAACGGAATAATGAAGAAGTGACTCTCGTACTTGAAGTAATTGTTGTAGGAACCGTTGCTTGATTAAATTCAAAATATTTGTTTTCAAAATTAAATTGATGGGTCAAATACAGATTATTGTTTCTCTTTTTGGCGTTAATTCGGAAATTGTGGTCAAGAAATAATCTTGTTCCTATTAAAGTAGACTTAGCATCTTTTAAATAAACATCCAATCGGGGTCTTTCATTATAAGCTGCATCATTTCCTTCAAAATTTTCTGGGTTAGTTAAACCTCCATTTTCTCCATTCAAAATGTCTTGAGACGTGTAATGGAAATTCGCATAATAGCGTTTATTCTTGGTGTTATAACTTACTGTAAATCTAAAATTTCCGGTGCTAGAAAGTTGGTTGATGTATTTTCCTAAAGAGCGCAATCCTTTATAACCTATTGAAAAATTAAACCGTTCCGACATGTTCAAGGTTAAAAATGCATCTACGTTTTGACCTTGTTCCATCACCGTTTTAAAATACAATTCGGTAAATGGTGTTGCTACTGAATAATACTTAATATCGTTGGGTTGGTAATAATTAAAATGCTTACCAGTGTACCCAAATTCAGGAAACGAAGTCCGTTGTTTTGAAGTGTATTGTAAAGTAGTATAGGCTTGACCTTCATTGGCGAATGGCATTAAACCAAATAGATCTTTACGAAGGTAATTGTAGTCGTATTCTTTTTTTATGGTTAATGAGGTATCCACAAAAGTAGTATCGCGTTCTAGCGTAATTATTCTATATTGAGAAATGGTAGCTTTTGGTTGGTCTTTTTTATGATCGATGATTAGGGAAGTTCTTTTTACAGTATCCAATTTAGTGTCATTTTCCACTTGCGAGTAAAGTGAAAATGAGACTAGAAATAACAAAAATAGCAAGCGGAATTTCATAAAAAATATTTTCAACAAATATACTATTATATATAATTATTTAATAGGGTTATTGCTTATAAATAAAAAACCCCGCACAAAGCGGGGTTTTAAAATATTAATAGCTATTGCTAGTCAATTATCTTTTCCAGAATGGAGTGAAGGCATTAATAGCAAACGCATCATTAGAAACCATGTTTGGCACATTCGCAGAGTTTGCTACATACTCAGAAGTAGGATAGATTAATCTATATGGCTTACGAGGTTGGATAGAAACAGTTGAAAGTGGCGTCAATGGATATCCGGTACGAGTATAGTCAATGTAAGACTCAATCGCGTTAACACCCATTAAAGCAATCCATTTTTGATACATAATTGCATGTAAATTTTGAGCAAATGAATATGTTGGTGAAAAACCGAAATTAGGCTTCGTGTTAATGGTAGTTAAATAAGTACCCATAGTAGCTACTTTTCTAGCGAAATCATCAGTTACTGCATCATTAAATGCTGCTTGTGCTCCAGTATACCAAGCTGGGTATCTCAAAGCTGCTTCAGCCTCTAATAATCTAGACTCTGACCAAGACATTACAGAACCATCACAAGAAAAATACTCTTCTAAAGTTTGGTTTGGCGCTTGAGCGTAAGGATTAAAGTGACCTATTAAACCTAAACGACATGGCAAACCTGGGTAAGGACCTGCAGGAGCACCAACATCTACTAAAGTAGAACCTTGAGTAACCGCACGTCTGATAGGTTGAGAAGCACCAGCAGTAAACAATCTTGCAGAACGAGGATCAGTTAAGTTTGGATAAGTAATCCCTGAACCAGCAACGATTTCACGAGTGGCACCAGCTGGCCAGTTAGTTGTAACAGTTGACTGTAATGCTTTATAAGCGTGACCTGACATAGTAATAAATGTTCTATTACCTTGTATAGTTCCTCCACTTGCAGTTGAATAAGCATAAGTAAAGAAACCTGGAGTTGCTTGAGCATCAGTAGATCCGTTATAACCTGGGTTAATGGCTACATTATCAGACAAGAAAGGACCGTCTTTAATAGCTTGTAACTTAGCATTTCTATAAGAAACAACAGTTGCATTAGTAGCTTCAGACATTCTTAACAAAAGACGTAACTCAGTCGAATTAGCAAATTCATTCCACAATACCATATCTCCGCCTAACATAATGTCAAAACCAGCAATATCTTCAGCGTCAGGATCAGCAGCAGCGATTAAAGCTCTAGCCTCCTCTAAATTTTTAACTAAATCTTTGTAGATTGTGAAATCGTCATCATAAGTTGGAGTAGTGTTAGCGTTACCTTGCCAAGCTTGAGTATATGGACATTTACCATATAAATCTACAATTCTTTGCATGTAAAATGCTTTACAAATTTTAGCGGCAGCTACATAATTATCGTATTTCCCATTAGGATTTGGATATTTAATAATGGCATCAAAGTTTTTAAGAGCACGGTAAGTACCGTCCCAAATACCACTATAGAAAGAGTTGCTAACAACTAATTGTAATTCGTTATCGAATCCATTTCCATAAGATTGAACATTACGTGTCCATGAGTTCATGAATACGTTACCTAAAGTGTTCATAGTTGTAGCCTGAACTCTATAAGCAGATGTCTGAGCTCCTGGTAATAATTTTGCAGGATTTGCTTGATCAAATGTAAGTTGATTTGGACTTGTATTCACATCCAAATAATCGTTACAAGAGAATAATACTAATGCCAATAAAGGCAAAATAAATTTAATATTTTTCATAAAAAAATAAAATTAAAAAGTTAAATTAATACTAGCACCAAATGTTCTAGTGGTTGGATATTGACCAATGTTAGAATATCCTTGAGCATTTCCTCCAGAAAAAGAAGCCTCTGGATCAAAATAACCATTGTTAGCACCACCGTTTTTAGGGCTTAGGAATGAACCGTCAGCTAAGAAAACGAATGGGTTACGAGCATTAACTCCTACTTTAAATGAATTTAAACCTAACTTAGAAGTAACTGATTTAGGCAATGCGTAGCTTAAAGAAATTTCTCTAATTTTTAAAGCAGCTGCATCAACCATGTTTGCTTCTCCAGTTGTTCTCCATGTAGTAGTGAAAAAACTTAAAGTATTTGGATAACCACCATTTAAAGCTAGAGTACTATTAGGAGTGTATGTATTAGTAGCAGCATCAAACTGAACTGAATTTGGAACTAAAAAACCTACATTTCTGTCGAATCCAGCAGTTTCTAAATCACCTCCAGTAAACAATAGCAATCTTTTTGCTTCAGAGTAAGCAGAAGCACCATTTCTATAATCACCCACAACAGTCAATTTAACACCTTTGTATTCAAATGAGTTAGTGAAACCAATGATATAATCTGGAGTACCTTTTCCTAATTTTTGGAAAGCAGATGTTTTTTGTGGAGTACCATTCGCATTTACTACGATGCTTCCATCAGGAGATCTTACGAAAGCCGTACCTTTAATTAATGGAAATTCTTCACCTACTTCAGCAAATACCCCTACCTCTGAATTAGAAAGTAAGTTAACGCTAGTTGCACCTTCTGCTAAAGCAATAATTTTAGTTTTGGTAGAAGAATAGTTGGTTTTAATATCCCATGTGAAATCTTTAGTTTTTACAGGAGTGAAACCTAAATCGATCTCAAATCCTTTGTTTTCTAAATCTCCAACGTTAGTTAGTAAATTTGCATTTCCTGAAGCACTCGAAGAAGTTGCTCTTGTGATCATATCAGAAGTTTTAGCAACAAAATAGGAACCTTCAAAAGTAATTCTATCATTTAGGAAACCTAATTGAGCACCAAATTCAGTAGTGGTTACGAACTCAGGACGGATATTTGGATCTGTCGGAGCAGAGTTGTATGCTAATGAAGCTAAACTTCCAAATGGGAATCCTGAAGAAAATACTACTAAATCATTTGTTTGGTATGCACCAACTGAGTTAGCACTACCTACTTTGGTCCAAGAAGCATTTATTTTCAAATAGTTTAAAACATCATTTTTAAATCCTTCAAACGCTTTTGTTGGAACAAATGAAGCCCCTACAGAAGGATAGAAGTACGAATTTTTCACTGCCGAAAATTGCTCCATACGAGAAGTAGCATTTAAGAACAAGAAGTTTTTATAATTAAAATCAGCATTTACAAATCCTGCAACTCTTCTTGTTTGAACCAATCTGTTATCTAAAGAAGATGGAGTAGAAGGATTCAACACATTAGAAATGTGATAGAAACCAGGAACATCTAAACTTTCCCCACCCTGTGAAGTAATTCTAAATGTACGGTCTTGGATATTGTTACCAACGTTTAATTTCAAATTTAAATCTTTTGTTAAATCGTAGTCGAAATTAAAGATTAAATCAGAGTAGATATTTGATGAAGAAGACTGATTTGCAAAGAAGCTTGAACCAGAATTTGTTTGACCTAAATCAATATATGAATGAACAGGACCAAAATAGCCATAGGCACCAAAATCAACTATTCCGTCTTCATTAAACCAACCATCAGAATGAGATTGAGCATTAGCTGAAGTCATTTGAATGTTAGCAGTATAATTTACACTAATATTTTTATTGAATTCATACGCTAAAGCTGCACTACCGTTAAAGAAGTCAGTTCTACTATCGTTTCTGTTGGTTTTACTCAACCAGTAAGGGTTTTTAGCATATACCGTCCAGTGACCTTCATTACCAGAATTGGCAAATCTAGATACCGGAATATTAGTAGCTACTTGTAATAAATCATCTAACAAATCACTATCTGTTTGAGAAGTAGTTTGAACAGCATAATTAATCGTTCCATCAACTTTTAATTTACCCAACGTTTTTCCAGCTCTTAAGTTAAAAGAGGTTTTAGCTAATTTGTCTCCATCAACTACATAGCTAGTACTTCTTTTGTTTACACCTAAATTTACATAAGAAGTAAGACCACCAACATTAACATCAAAACCATTTTGAGTAGTAACTCCTGTTTGGTAGAAATCTTTAATATTATCATGTATTGTCTTCCAATCCGTCATGAACATCTGTCCATCAGCTTGTGGTAAACCAACAGGAACTTGTTGACCAACGAATCTTGGATCGTTAAAAGCAGGTCCCCAAGAACCATTTTCAATTGCTACGAATCCTGAACCGCTTCTTGGATCAGGGTTACCATTTGGCAAGTTAGGAAATGTAAATCCACCGTCTCCAGCCCAACCTTGTCCGTACTCTTCTTGTCTTTGAGCAACAAAGTTAACTGATTCATAATCTACTGAAGAATTTAAACCAACAGTGAATTTTTCAGTTTTAGAACCTTTTTTAGTAGTAACAATAATTACCCCGTTCACCCCTTGAGCACCATATAAAGCCGCTCCTTGAGCCCCTTTAATTACGTTCACGTTTTCGATAGCGTCCGGTTGAAGTAATTGTAAATTGTTAGCAGTAGAAATTACGTTATCAATAACTACTAAAGCCTCATTGTTACCTGTAATAGATCTAGATCCTCTTAAAACTATTCTTAATGTTGGAGAAACTCCATTAGAAATACTAGAAATAGTTAGACCAGAAACTTTACCTGTTAAAGCAGCTACCGCATTAGGGTTATTAGCTTGAGTTAACTCAGCAGCACCAATTTGCTTTTGAGCAGAAACTGTAGCGTCTTTGGTTCTTTTAATACCCATCGCACCTACAATTACCTCATCTAATTTTACTCCATCCTGCATTTTTACATTAACAGTATTTGAAGCACCTACTTTTGCAGTAGTTTCAGTCATTCCCACGAAAGAGAATACTAAAACATCACCTGCTTTTGCTTTGATAGAATATTTTCCATCAACATCAGTTTGAGTTCCGGTTTTAGAACCTTGAACAACAACATTTGCACCTGGTAGAGGGCCTGAATTATCAGAAACCACACCTGTTACAGTTTTCTCTTGTGCAAAAGAGAACTGCATTGTTAACGCTATAAGTAGCGCAAAAATCCATTTGAACTTTGATCTCATATTATTTTTATTAGAGTTAGTTAGTCTGCAAACTTCTTAATAATTTCTTAATTTACCAAACTTTATAACAAAAAAAATATTTACTATTATTAAAATTATTTCCCGGAGCTTGAATTATTACTTATAAGTTGGGTTAAAAAGTATTAATTAACAAACTATTTATATAGTTTTGCATTGAATTATTCAATATTAATTTAATGTTAAAGCTCTATTTTATTGACAATTGTATTGAAGCAGGAACCGATGAAGCGGGCCGAGGATGCCTTGCGGGCCCTGTTACGGCAGCCGCTGTAATACTTCCTGATAATTTTTCTAATAATTTACTTAACGACTCCAAGTTACTTTCAGAAAAAAACAGGTTTGTTTTACGTCCTTTAATAATAGGAGAAGCAATATCTTATTCTGTTATCCACATTGAACCTGTAATCATAGATGAAATTAATATATTGAACGCTTCTCTAAAAGGGATGCAAGAATCCGTATTAAAATTAAATGTTATTCCGCAACATATTATAGTAGATGGAAACCGACCTTTAATTTCAAAAAAAAGTCATGCTAATACAACAGGTAAAATATTTACCGTCGATGAAATTGATTTAATTAAATCGATTCCAAGCACCTCCATTATAAAAGGAGACTCAAAATATTTAAGTATTGCAGCTGCTTCAGTATTAGCTAAAACTTACCGTGATGACTATATGGATTTAATTCACGAGGAATTCCCTATGTACAATTGGAAACAAAATAAAGGCTACCCTACTAAAGATCATAGAGCGGCGATTTTAAAATATGGAGTTACGAAGTACCATAGAATGACTTTTCGTTTATTGGAAGAAAAAAATAATAGATGAGGTGATCATAGACGATAAAATAATAGACTGATAGATTCAAGAAGCAAGACTAAATAAATTTGTGCCTTTTGTGGTTAAAAAAATTCGCTTTCAAATAAATCCGAGAAGTGTTTCAAAATTCTATCTTTCACTTCTTGCTCGTCCACTTTTTCAACTCCCAATTCTACATTTAAAGAAGTAACCGCTTTACCTTTAATTCCACAAGGAATAATATTATCAAAATAACCCAAATCGGAATTGACATTTAATGCAAATCCGTGCATGGTTACCCAGCGAGAAGCACGAACTCCCAAAGCACAAATTTTTCTTGCAAATGGAGTTCCAACATCCAGCCAAACCCCAGTTTCGCCTTCACTTCTTGAACCTATAATAGTATAGTCGGCTAAAGTAAGAATAATTACTTCTTCCAGAAAACGCAAATACTTATGAATATCGGTAAAAAAATTATCTAAATCTAATATTGGATAACCCACAATTTGCCCAGGACCGTGATAGGTGATGTCTCCACCGCGATTGATTTTGTAAAATTTAGCTCCTTTAGCTTCCAATTGTTTTTCAGATAAAAGCAAATTTTCTAAATCTCCACTTTTCCCTAAAGTATAAACGTGTGGATGTTCCACAAACAAAAAATAATTTGGCGTTTGCAAATTGGTTTCCTCTCTCCTATTCTTGATTTTTAAGTCTACAATGGCTTTAAACAATTCCTCTTGGTAGTTCCAAGTGTCTTTGTAATCTTTTAATCCGAGATCTTGAAATTGGATGTTTTTATTCATTGCAATTGTTTGTGATGCAAAGTTACAAAGTTAAATACTTAAAAACTTTAAATGGATTGTCAAATTAATTTTCAAATTTTCAAATTGCCACATTTTCAAATTTAACTATCTTTGCAATCTTAAAAACAGATCACAATGGCATTATCCGAGCAAGAAATACTTCGTAGAGAAGCGCTTCAAGAATTACGCAATTTGGGAATAAACCCTTATCCTGCTGACGAATTTGTTACTACCGCTTTTTCAAATGAAATTTTAGCAAATTTTGATAAATTTGAAGGTAAAGAAGTTGTTTTAGCTGGTCGATTGATGGGGAAGAGAATCATGGGAAAGGCTTCATTTGCTGAACTTAAAGATTCTGAAGGGCGTATACAAATTTATTTTTCGAGAGACGATATTTCTAACGATGAAGAAAAAACAATGTACAATGTGGTTTTCAAAAAACTATTGGATATTGGGGACTTTATAGGAATAAAAGGAACTGTTTTTAAGACGCAAGTGGGAGAGATTTCTATTCACGTTTATGGTTTAACGGTTTTAGCTAAAGCCTTAAAGCCACTTCCGGTTGTAAAAACCGATGCGGATGGAAAAACCCACGATGCTTTTGCTGATCCTGAGCAAAGATACCGCCGCAGGTATGTTGATTTAACAGTGAACGATCATGTAAAAGATACTTTTGTAAAAAGAACAAAATTGTTCAATGCGATGCGTTCGTTTTTTAATGAACAAGGTTATTTGGAAGTTGAAACTCCCGTTTTACAACCTATTCCTGGTGGTGCAGCGGCCCGTCCGTTCATCACCCACCACAATTCATTAGACATCCCTTTGTACATGAGAATTGCGAATGAGTTGTATTTAAAAAGATTAATTGTTGGAGGTTTTGAAGGAGTTTATGAGTTTTCGAAAAACTTCAGAAATGAAGGAATGGATAGAACGCACAATCCTGAATTTACCGCCATGGAAATATATGTAGCCTACAAAGACTACAATTGGATGATGAAATTCACCGAGAATTTATTGGAACACTGCGCTGTTGCTGTAAATGGAACTTCGGAAGTTACTTTTGGAGAAAATAAAGTAAACTTCAAAGCACCTTATGCAAGAGTGACCATGACCGATTCTATCAAGCATTTTACAGGTTTTGATATTTCAGGAAAATCGGAAGCGGAATTATTTGAAGCTGCAAGAGCAATGGGAATTGAAGTAGATTCCACCATGGGAAAAGGAAAATTAATTGATGAGATTTTTGGCGCTAAATGCGAAGGAAATTACATTCAACCTACTTTTATTACTGATTATCCAAAAGAAATGTCACCTCTTTGTAAAGCACATCGTGATAATCCTGAATTGACTGAGCGTTTTGAATTAATGGTTTGTGGTAAAGAAGTAGCCAACGCTTATTCTGAATTAAACGACCCAATTGACCAAAGAGAACGTTTTGAACACCAACTGAAATTAGCCGAAAAAGGCGATGACGAAGCTACCGAATTTATTGATGAAGATTTTCTTCGTGCTCTGGAATACGGGATGCCACCAACTTCTGGATTAGGTATTGGAATGGACCGTTTGATGATGTTTTTGACTAATAATTCTTCTATTCAAGAAGTATTATTTTTCCCTCAAATGCGTCCGGAGAAAAAACAAGTGCAAATTGAACTTTTAGAAGAAGAAAAGTTGATTATCGACTTATTAAAATCCAATAACAACAAAATGGATTTAGGCGTTTTGAAAGTAAAATCGGATTTAAGCGGGAAAAAATGGGATGCCGCCATGAAAGGTCTTTCAAAACACGGATTGATTAAAGTTTCCCTAGTTGGAGAAAATAAAATTGTAGAATTAACAGCTTAAAGTATATAAAAGGGGACGCTACAGTTCCCTTTTAATTTAATTAAATTTATTTTTTTGTTAACGCTTAAACCTTTTGTCTCATCTGTTGTCTCATTACTATAACTTTTAAATAAATAACAAAATGAAAAAATTAATTGTAGCTACTTTATTAGTAGTAGGTTTATCAGCATTTGCTCAAGTAGAAAAAAAAGAAAAAGAGGGAAAAGAACCTATGGAAAAAATGGCTCCAGGTGAAAGAGCTGAGAAAGCCTTAAAAAGAATGACAAAACAATTAAATCTAACTGAAGCGCAACAAAAACAGTTGAAAGTTCTAATTGCAGAACAAGAAGCTAAAAGAGCTGATGCTAATTTTAAACCAAGCAAAGAAGATCGATTGGCAATGAAAGAGAAAATAAGCAAAATTCTTACGCCAGAACAAAATGCAACTTGGGATAAAATGCAAGAGGAAAGAAAAGAGAAAATGAAAGAGAAAATGGAGGAAAAAAGAGAAGAAAGAAAAAATAAAAAAGAGGAAAAAGCAGAAAAAACAGAAGATAAATAATTATTTATTTTTTTGTTCAAGAAAAATAATTTAGATTTGAATTCAATTTAAATCAATTCTCATGAAAAAAATAATAATTGCATGTTTTTTAATGTTAGCCATTAATGTGACTGCTAACGCTCAAAACAAGAAAAAAACGACTACTGCTGAATCAAAAGAAGTTGTAAAACTAACTCCTGCAGAGGCTGGTAAAAAAGACGGACTTGCCATTTCGGAGTTTTTAGGACTTGACAATAATTTAACTATTGCTTTTAATGCTTTGTTTGAAATGAAACACGAAGTAATGCAAAATCCAAATGAAACTAATGAAAGTAAAAAAGAAATGTCAAGAATTGTAGGATTAAAAATTGAAGCTTCAATCGATTCTAATCAACTTGAAAAGTTAAAAGCCAATACCACACTTTACAATCAATTGTTGAGTACAGACGCTTTTGAAAAATAAAATTTTCACATTTTAATAAAAAAAGGGCTTTCAATATGAAAGCCCTTTTTTATTATACTATTTTGGCTACTTTTTCGATTGCATTTATAGTATAATCTAAATCATCATAGGTTAAAGCATCGGAAATAAACCAAGTTTCATAAGCCGAGGGCGCTATATAAACTCCCTCCTTTAGTAAACCATGGAAAAATTTCTTGAAAGTTTCATTGTCTCCTTTTGTAGCCGTTTGAAAATCAAAAACAGGAGCTGCATCAAAATGAACTGAAATCATAGAACCCAATCGGTTAATGGTAAACGCTATCCCATTGGCGGCAAGCGCTTTTTGGATTCCCTTTTCTAAATAAATAGTTTTGTCCGAAAGTCTTTGAAACACCGTATTATCTTGTTCTAACGCGTTTAACATTGCCAATCCCGCAGCCATTGCTAAAGGATTACCAGATAATGTTCCCGCTTGATAAACTGGTCCAAGAGGGGCTAAATAGTTCATGATTTCTGCTCTAGCAGCAAATGCCCCAACAGGCAAACCTCCTCCAATTACTTTTCCAAAAGTAATAATATCGGCATTTACATTTAGTAATTCCTGCACTCCACCCCTTGCCATTCTGAAACCAGTCATTACTTCGTCAAAAATCAACAAGATAGAATTCTCATCACAAATTTTACGTAATGCTTCTAAAAAACCCTCCTTTGGTGGAATGCAGCCCATATTTCCCGCCACAGGTTCAATAATAATTGCAGCAATTTCATCTAAATTAGCATTTACAAGAGCGCGCACGCTTTCAATATCATTATAGTTGGCTAACAGAGTATCTTTTGCCGTTCCTTGAGTCACTCCAGGGCTATTGGGAGAACCAAAAGTCACAGCTCCACTCCCCGCTTGAATCAAAAAAGAATCGGAATGGCCATGATAACAGCCAGCAAATTTTATAATTTTATCTTTTTTGGTAAAACCCCGAGCCAATCGAATCGCACTCATACAAGCCTCTGTACCGGAATTTACAAAACGAATTTTCTCAATTCCTGGGACCATTTTAATAGCTAAAGCAGCTATTTGAGTTTCTATTTCAGTAGGCATTCCAAATGAAGTTCCCAATTTAGCTTTTTCAATTACGGCGTCAACAACTGGCGGATACGCATGCCCCAAAACCATTGGCCCCCATGAATTAATGTAATCAATATAACGGTTTCCATCTTCATCAAAAATGTAAGCTCCCTTTGCGCTTTTTGCAAATATTGGTGTTCCTCCAACTGCTTTAAAGGCTCTAACGGGTGAGTTTACTCCACCTGGAATTACTTTTTCTGCTTCAGTAAATAGCGCGCTGCTTCTTTTATATAACATTTTATAGTTTTGAATTTTATTCTACAATTAATACCTGTCCAACAGAAATAGTATTGTCAGGAATATTATTTTTTGCCTTTAAATCATCTATAGAAATATTGAATTTCTTAGAAATTGAGTACATCGTGTCTCCTTTAATCACTTCATATTCCTTTTTCTTAATTACTGGTTGAGCTACTGAAACTTCATACTCTTTTCCTAAAACCTCAGCGTCATATTGATCCAAATGATACCTTTCAATGATGCCAATTAATTTTTCAGGATATTTTGGATCAGTTGCATAACCAGCAGCTTTTAAGCCTTTTGCCCAAGCTTTATAATCGCCTTTATCCAATTTAAATAGGGAGTCGTACCATTTTCTACTTTTCAAAAATAGCGCATGGTCATTATAGGATTCACTTGCTTGATTGTATTTTCTAAAACACTCTTGAGCTGCATCATCATCATATTTTACAGAAGGTCCATTCCAATCTTGATGGCATTTAATACCAAAATGATTATTTGCAATCGCGCTTAAAGGTCCCGTTCCAGCACCCGATTCTAAAATTCCTTGCCCTAGGCAAATACTTGCAGGAATTCCGTATTGAACCATATTATTTTTGGCAATACTTTTGTATAAATCAATGTAGGCTAAGACCATTTCTGTGGTCACTTTAACTCGCGTTGTTGCTTCTAAAATCTCCGTTTTGGGTTCGGCAGTTTCAACTGAATTTTCAACCGTGTTGGTATTTTCAACTGGCTTTACTACTTCCACTTTTGTTGGTGGCTGGTAATTTTTTGGTCTTTTAGTTTGAATTACCACTTTTCTTGAACTACAGCTGGCGGCAATTAAAACGATTAATAATAGGGCTATTTTTCTAATCATTGTATTATAATTTGTTGTAAATTTTTCTTTTTTAAATAGTTATTCATTCCTTTTATTCCCTGAAGACCACCTGTGTGAATAGCCATTATTTTAGCTCCATTAGGAAAATATCCTTTTTGAATTAAATCAACTATCCCAAACATCATTTTGCCAGTATATATTGGGTCTAATGGTATTTTAGTTAGATGATAAAAATCATTAATAAAACGAACTAATTCTTCATTTATTTTTCCATATCCACCAAAATGATAATCGGCAACTAAATCCCAATTGGAATTCTCCGCAAATTTACGAATATCATCCGACAAAAAATCACCTTTTAAAGAGGGAAATCCAATTATTTTTTGATCTAAATGAGCCGAATTTATTAATCCCGAAATCGTTCCACCCGTTCCAATGGAACAACAAATGTGTGAAAATTGCGAATCTTCCTCAGTAAGTATTTCCTCACAACCTTTAACCGCCAAGGAATTAGCTCCGCCTTCCGGGATTAGATAAAAATCGCCGTATCGGTTTTTTAAATTTTCAATAAAAAAATCATTGGTTTTATTATGGTATTCTTCGCGGGATACAAATTCAAATTGCATCCCACAATCTTGGGCAAATTGCAATGTGGGATTTTCTGAAATTTGAGATTCCAATTCATCGCCTCGAATAATTCCGATGGTTTCCAACTTATTTTCCTTTCCAGCATAAGCAACAGCGGCAATATGATTTGAAAATGCACCCCCAAAAGTGAGCAATTTAGTTTTCTTCTCCTCTTTTGCTTTAAGCAAATTGTATTTTAATTTTCTAAATTTATTTCCTGAAACAAAAGGGTGAATCAAATCCTCACGCTTCAAATGTAAGGTGATTTCGTTTGGAAATGGAAGCGCTATTTGCTGGTTTAAAACCAAAGATGGTATTTATTAAATTATGAACAGCAAAGATAAGGCATATAATTACAATTAAATTCTAATAATAGCATTACAATACAGAACATTCCTATAAAGTTTATAAATTTGTAAAATGAAGGAAATGGAAAATGAAAATAAATTAATTGAAGGGGTTGATTATTATATTACCCCCGAAGGTTATAAATGTTTTACAGAAAAACACCACTTAAACCGAGGCTATTGCTGCAAAAGTGGTTGCAAACATTGTCCGTATGGATTTGACAAAAAAACAAACGAAATCAGAAAATAAGCTAAATAAATTCGAAAATGACTTTTCAAGATCAAATAAAAGAAGGAATACCAACTGTTTTACCTCAACCTAAAGCATTTGAAACAGACATTAATCATGCTCCCAAAAGAAAAGCTATTTTATCGGAAGATGAAAAGAAATTAGCGCTAAGAAACGCTTTGCGTTATTTTGATCCAAAAGACCATGCTGTTTTAGTTAAAGAATTTTCTGAAGAATTAGAAAAATACGGTCGGATTTATATGTATCGTTTGCGTCCCAATTATAAAATGTATGCCCGACCTATTGATGAATATCCTGGAAAAAGCGAACAAGCAAAAGCAATCATGTTGATGATTCAAAACAATCTTGATGATGCAGTAGCACAACATCCACATGAGCTTATTACCTACGGAGGAAATGGTGCGGTTTTTCAAAATTGGGCGCAATACCGACTTACCATGAAATACCTTTCTGAAATGACCGATGAACAAACATTAACCATGTATTCTGGTCATCCAATGGGCTTATTTCCTTCTCATAAAGAAGCTCCAAGAGTAGTTGTTACCAATGGAATGGTGATACCAAATTATTCTAAACCCGACGACTGGGAAAAAATGAATGCTTTAGGGGTTTCCCAATACGGGCAAATGACTGCAGGAAGTTATATGTATATTGGTCCGCAAGGAATTGTACACGGAACTACAATTACGGTTTTAAACGGGTTTAGAAAAATTAAGAAAAACCCTAAAGGAGGATTATTTGTAACTTCTGGATTAGGTGGAATGAGTGGAGCTCAACCAAAAGCGGGAAATATTTCGGGTTGCATTACGGTTTGTGCCGAAGTGAATCCAAAAATCACACACATTCGTCATTCTCAAGGTTGGATCAATGAAGTGATTGAAAATATTGATGATTTGGTTCCTAGAGTCAAAAAAGCATTAGAAAATAAAGAGGTTGTTTCTATTGCCTATTTAGGGAATGTAGTTGACATTTGGGAACGATTTGAATTAGAAAATATTCATATCGATTTGGGTTCCGACCAAACTTCCCTTCATAATCCGTGGGCTGGCGGATATTACCCTGTTGGAATTTCATTTGAATATGCCAACGAAATGATGGCTAATAATCCCGAATTATTCAAGGAAAAAGTTCAAGAATCCCTGAGAAGGCATGCTGCTGCAATTAATAAACACAATGCCAAAGGCACTTACTTTTTCGATTATGGAAATGCTTTTTTATTAGAAGCATCCCGCGCAGGAGCCGATGTAATGGCGAAAAATGGCATTGATTTCAAATATTCAAGTTACGTTCAAGACATTATGGGACCCATGTGTTTTGATTATGGTTTTGGACCTTTTAGATGGGTTTGTGCCTCAGGAAATCCCGAAGATTTAGCAAAAACAGATGCTATTGCTTGTGAAGTTTTAGAAGAAATGATGAAAAATTCACCACCTGAAATTCAACAACAAATGGCTGATAATATTCAATGGATAAAAGGAGCTCAACAAAATCAATTGGTGGTTGGATCACAAGCAAGAATTCTATATGCAGATGCGGAAGGCCGTGTAAAAATCGCTCAAGCCTTCAATGATGCCATCAATAAAGGTAAAATTGAAACCATAATTTTAGGCCGCGACCACCACGATGTTTCTGGTACTGATTCCCCTTATCGCGAAACCTCCAACATTTATGACGGCTCCCGTTTTACTGCCGATATGGCCATTCAAAATGTAATTGGCGATAGTTTTCGAGGCGCCACTTGGGTTTCCATTCACAACGGCGGCGGCGTAGGTTGGGGTGAAGTAATCAATGGTGGATTTGGTATGGTTCTTGACGGAAGTAAAGAAGCTTCAAAAAGATTGCAATCGATGCTATTTTGGGATGTCAATAACGGAATTTCAAGAAGAAGTTGGGCTCGAAATGAAGGTGCCATTTTTGCAATTAAAAGAGCCATGGAAACAGAACCTTTACTTAAAGTAACGCTTCCATATAGTGTGAATGAAAATTTACTTTAATTTTATTTTATTTTCTCAATAAATTAATATTATTAAAAATGAATTAACAATAATAATGAATACTTAAAATTTAATTATTTCATTTAAAAAAATATTAATAAAAATACTCACGAGTCCCACTAATACTTGTGTTTTGTGAAGTTTGAGTATAGTTTGATGAAACAGGTTTATTGTTATTATTATATGTGTATTGTATATTAAAATTAACAGCACCTACCTTTGATCTTGATTTAACATTATTATTTCCAGAATTAACTATTCCGTCACTACTACCCCATGGAGAAATTAAATCACTGCTATCAATTGCATTTGATTTATCATCATATGTAGATATTTGATCTATATTCCAAATAGTTCCATTGCTGGAAGTTTCTACTTTTAGAATGTTACCATTATTATCATAAGTTAACTTTCTTTTTTGGCCATTTGAACTATTTATTTGAGATATTCTCCCACCCGAATATACATATGTTTCAACATTGTTTTGACTAGTTGATCCTGTAGGATTGTATACAATTGAACAAGAAAGATAATTTTGATTATTGTC
>Ga0114975_10000795_pt1 | contig 23089 bp, 20 predicted proteins | sample S_130626_EF_Meta_FD_87031 | JGI IMG/M metagenome (GOLD analysis project Ga0114975, IMG submission 87031) | Freshwater microbial communities from Lake Simoncouche, Canada to study carbon cycling - S_130626_EF_MetaG | ecosystem: Environmental > Aquatic > Freshwater > Lake | place: Lake...
CACCACTCGCAAGAGTGCGAACGCCCGTATTCGTAATGGTAATCGCAGTTGAACCCGACACGGCAATTCCAGCACCAGCCGAAATGGAAGTGATAGTGCTTCCACCACCGTTAGAAGCCCACCACGTGGGAGAACTATTGGGCTGATGGTTCGTATTGTTTATCTGAATGCTAATGTATATTAGACCGTCAAAGAATACAATATCATTCACTGCGTAAGTCGTGAAAGGACTCCATTGAGCATAACCGGACATATCTACATAGTAAAGACATTTTTATTGCTGATGTAATAGTTCCGCATTCTTCTGCGACACCATATACTGTGGGAAACCCTTTGAATACATCAGCCAACGACTGCCTAATTTCCTCTGACGTTTCAAATCCTCTTCATCAACACCAATGTAATTCTTCAGCAAATAGCGAAGGGCGTGATACGAAGTGGAAAGTGGATACACTACGACGTGAGTCGCTTCATTGAGTAGCAATCGGGTCTTCTTGTAGTTAGTCAAATAATGACTCAAACACAACATAGTGGTGTTGGTGTGGCGACCCATAATGGCGAGGTCATCTACAATCTTGCTAATCACTTTCTCATCTTGACCCGTGAGTGTATCATAATCATCAAAGATGACCATACAATCTTTGAACTCATCTAAGTCGGGGTAATCATCAACGAACGATTGGATATTGACACGCTTCAAAAACTTCAGTGCGTCCAGCGTAGCGTCTTCCTTCAATTTAGAAACAAGATATATTCCACGCTCGGGATTAATCTTGTGATAGTAGTGAGCCAACTGCTTGGCAACCCACGACTTACCCGAACCCGACTGACCCGCAATATACCATACCTCACGCTTCTTGGGGTCGCAACTGGGGAGCAGTTCAAAGATGCCGTCATCGTCCAGTTCAATGGTCTTGTCGCTGGAAGCGTCCTTACACATCTTCTCATACACTGCCTTGATGGCATCGGATTCCTTACACTCTTCGGGCGTAATGCCTTTCGCATAGTCCTCTTCCAATCGGACAAATGCTTTGGTTCGCTCCGCTGGTTTCAAATGAGATAGGTCATAGCGGGAACGGTTAAAGGTGCGTTTCTTGGGCGTTGCTTTCGCACCGGACGGAGCGTCTTCGTGGAGGTAGAGGATTTCGCCGTCCCTTTCACCGCCTTTTACACGAGCAATGGGTCTTGCTTTCGCTTCCTTGTCAAACGATAGGAATGGCATTCTACTCTTATATGGAAATTATTTACAGAAAGATTAATATATATCCCAAAAGAGCGGTTTATCGCTACTAAAATGACCGCCATCAACCTTTGGCTAATCCATCAACTTTACCGTATAAGGCTTGGAATTAAGTTGTAGAATGTCGTAAAGTTCATCACGCACGGACTGTAGAGCGGGTTCAATCTTGGAATCGGGTAGTCGGGCAATGTTGCGAACACTTGCCACAATCGCATCGTCCTTCTTCAAATAAGAGTTTAATGTATAGATGGTAGAGAGCCTATGAATGAACTGGTCAATTTCAAACCGCACAATGCTCATAGGCACTTTCTTTTGCTCTTCAAACAGAGTTAAGAGTGTATCCATATCACTCACAATCTGATAGAGTCGCCCTAAATCAGAATTGAGAATGGGATTGAGTTCTTCTAACATCTTGGTGTTGTGCTTGAACTTAGCAAGGGCAAAGAGTCGTTTAAGGACTTTGAAGTAATTGCCTTCTTCGGTGTAGGCAATAATGGATTCCATAAGGCTGACTTTAATGTTAATGGGTTCGGGGTTCAGCACTTCGCCATTACAACGGAACTCGTAAATGACGCTGAAATCAGTAAAGCGATTGTTCTGAACCAGTCCTATCACATCAAGTTTGGTAATACCGGGTGTAGGGAATGCTTCTTCCAATGTGAAAGAGCGTCCTCGGTAATTCAGACAGTTGTCCAGCACATTACCCACTGTCCAACGTAAGACGTGAAACTTCAACTTATCCTTAGCCACAAGGAACTGAGCGGGAGTCATTCCATCTTTAAGGAGTGTAGTGGCTTCCCTTGCTTCGCCTTCAGTAATGACTTTTGCTTCCTCTAAACGTCGCACCTTATTACGACATTCCACAGAATTATACCCCACTATCTTCTTGCCTTCCACATATGCCGTCTTGGGAATGATACGCCACTCTTCTACCACACCCGCTTTAATGTCGCCTACATACACATACTTCATTCCGCAGAGTTTTTTGATATTGGATTGGAATCGCTTTCGCAGTTCAATAAGAAACGCACTTGTTTTACCTTTGTGCTTAACCACTTCGTATCCATCATAGTCTCCCGCATACTGCTGACTACGTAATGACATAGAACCCACAAGGGTAATATTATCACCCATAGACATCGCATCAAGAATCGCAATGGCATCTGATGGGTAATCCTCGGGATAATCTTTGGTTCTGACCACATCGGACATTCTTCTATATGAGAAAGATATTATTTATGAGATATGTAGGGTATGTAGGGTTTGGGTCAAAAAAAAAAGTTTTGGCAAAAATCAGAAACGAAAATATATTTTTAGGGCGACCATTTCCAAATTATTTTCACATACCAAAACCCGTCATACCCTACATACCCTACATATTCAATTTTGAGTTTAAGGGTCAATTCATTATTCATTCCAATGTCATACTACCAACGCAATAGAGCCGTGATTATTGAAAGGCAACTCGCATACCATAGGGAACACCGTGAGAAATACTTAGCCTATATGAAAGAATATAACAAGCAATACTATCTGAAACATAAGCCCGAGCCAAAGCCAAAGAAAGTGAAAGAGCCTAAACCTAAAAAGGAAAAACGCCCTCCGAAGTTGCCGAAGGTAGTAAAGCCAAAAGAAAAACCCAACTATGATTTTGTTGTTCCCGAATATGTCTATCCGACAAAAGTAGAAAAAGGCAATTTCATTTTGTCGTTTGATTAGATGCGTTCATTCCGGCGTGGGAATAATGTTTGCCTCCGGTAGAAAGAATGACCGCCCCGTCGCAGAAAAATGACATCGCTTTTGGTTTGAAATCCGAGGAAGCCAACTTGGATATTCTACAGACCTTCTTGGATACACAACTACATCGCAAAGGTGGATACGCAGTATTTGACTTTGAGAATCCGACGAAGACTATCTTTGTGGAATTGAAGTCCCGACGCATCGGCTCTAAGACATATGATACGGCACTGATTGGATTTAATAAGATTGCCTTTGCTAATCACTTTGATGATGGAACGCAGTTTTGGTTTGCCTTCTGCTATACGGACGGTGTCTTTGTGATTAAGTATGATAAGGCTCAGTTTGATAAGTATGAAGTGCGAAATGACTACATTCGTGGAGCAAGAAATGATACTACTAATAAACCACAGAAGGTAGTATTGATTCCGATTGAAGACCTCACGGAGTTGGTGGTAGAAGATGAGGAGGTAGAGGAGAAGAAGGAAGAGGTTGCCGTGGTAGAGGAGAAGATTATGAATGTGGTGATTAGCCCACCGCCTCCGCACAATCCCGAACTGGTGCGACAAGACGCAGAGTATCGTGAAAGAATGTCCAGTCAAAATCCATTCCATTAATAGAATGGAAGACTACTTGGCATTAGTTGAAACAAAGATGGATTCACTACACACTCTATCACGTATGATTAAAGACACTCCGCTCAATCCCAACACAGTGGATAATCATTGTGAGTTCCGAACACGCTACATCAATACACTACGTAGCATAGGCAAAGTGCTTACACTATGTCAAGAAGAGATAGAACATCAGACTGACCGCTTAACTCGCCATATTGAAGAGATTAAATCGGTAAAAATGTAGTGAAATCACTATAATTACTGCGTTGTAATCAAGTTATATTATGATTTGATTACAAAGTGATATATTACGCTTAAAAAATCCGGATTTTTTCTGATTAAAATATGTGTAAAGTGGCTATATGTAATAATGTGCGGAGTGTAATATGATTACATATCAGTAAATATAGTATAATCGCTACATTATTACCGTGCGAGAGTGTAGTGGCTCTACTGTGGGTTTTTAAATTGGGGGTAGTAGTCAAACAACTGCTTACGGACATTCTTTACTTCTGACTTGTCTCGTGGGGCGTATGTGCCATAACCCCTATCCTTCAAATCACGAGCAAGTGCTATAATACGTGCTGATGTGGTGTGGTATAAGTCGTTCATCGTGTAAGGAAATGGTGGAAGCGATGCGATACGTTGTCGTTCTCTTTCTTCTGCTTGTCGTTCTCTTTCTGCGTTTTCTGCTTGCCATTGAGCAATTGGTATTAACACTTGACGACCCTCTCGTATAACTCTAATCGTTCTAATTGGTGCTGGTGGTGCTTCTGCTTCTGATGATGATGATGATGCGACTGCTGGTTCGGCTGGACGACCCGAACGACCCGAACGACCCGAACGACCCGAACGTGGTGTGGTTGTTCCCGAAGGTGGAGTCCCTACTATTGGTCGTCGCATTACTATTGGTCTTCTCGGTGCTGGTGCTGGTGGAGTGATTGCCCCAGAAGGTGGGGCAGTTCCCCGTCTTGAAACGGGAGCGGTTCTTGGTCTTACGAAATCTACTGGTAATCGGGCAAAGGGGTTCTCTTCTTGAACACCCTCTTCCAAACCTTGTGCTTGTGCTTCACCCGCATCTTGATTACGAAAGTCATTATGAAGTCTTGCTTCTTCTACATCATTTGCTAAATCGGGTTCTGCTCCAAAGTATGGACGACGGGCAACCATATCTTCACGAGGCTGATTGTCAAAACGTGCTTCACGGAATAAGCGGTCTTGTTCGTCCATATGTTGTTGTAATTGCCCACGAATCATACTGTTTCCACGAGAAGCACGACTGCCATAATTTGACCACTGGTCGGGAAAGACATCATCATCATCATCATCAAACGCATCGGGAGGCAGACCAGCATTCTGAGCGTCTATTAATCTTTGACGCTTTGACAATTCTTTCGCACGGTTCGCCGTTTCTTCCACACTTAAGTTAAAACCCCCCGGTAATGGTAGTTTAGTGAATCCAAGACTCTTCACAAGAGAAGCCGATAGTTTCTTACGCTCATTGATGGTCTTATCGGTCATATTCTCAAAACCACTCATTCTTACAATTTCTGATGTTCCATCTGGGTTATATACCACTTGGTCTTTTGTAGTAGCACCTTTCATCATACCGTCCAAGTAATCACCCACTTTATTGAATGTATCCAACATCACTTCCACTTGTGGATTCTGTTTCTTCACCCAGTTCTCATTCGCATCATTACCATCTTCACCACTGCTGATTAATTCACGTAGTGATATTTCAATGTTATTACAGTATTCTTTCACTTCCATTAATTCGTCCAGTGTTGCGGTAGATGCCCAACGAAATAACAGACGCAAAAACTTAACGGAATCGCCGAACGCAAAGTTATTGGCTTGACCCGCATTGACTGATGCGTTAATGGCTTGTAGTGTCTGAGAGATTTCCAGTTTCACTTTGGTGTTCTCTGATTCACTGCTGATTGCTTCTTGTGATGGTGCTTGTTGTAGTTGTAGCCCTTGCTTCTCCGCATCAATCGCATCTAACTGACCAACACGATTACGTAGTTGCTGACGACCCCACTTCTGTGCCTCCTTTGTGTAAAGCACACCACCGCTCAAACCGCCACGATAGTCGCTCCATATACCGGGTTCAGCCGAAAATGAAACATTACGGTTGTTATAAATATCTGCGATGTTCCCATTGCTCGGGTTCGCATAGACACGTTGTGATAATACTGGAGCGGGAGTGGCATAATTCTGATGATGACGCTGAGCATAGCGGTCTGAATTAACGGTGGATTGAACTTTTGCCATTGCCATTCGGTGTGCGTCCATTGTCTTCTGACGATGATACGCTCCTTGAAGGTCTTGTGCTTCGGGCAAATCTACTCCGTGGCACGGCATCTCGGGGTAATACGCAAATGGAATACGCCCTTCCACTGCGTTCTCAAATACTGTAGGGAATGTCAATTGAACGGCTTCTTGACCGAACGGTTTTTGTGTCCCAAACGCACTCATTATATACTGTCATAATATTATAAATCCGACCGGAATACCCTAATGACTTTTTAACATAACTTTTTAGTATGACGGGTATGACGGGTTTGGACATCAAATAATATTTTGGGAATCGTCATCACAAAATATTATTTTCATTTCTGATTTTTTCTAAAACTTTTTTTTTTGTATCAAACCCGACATACCCTACATAATTCAATAGAGGTTGTGTTCCTTGACATATTTGGAAGCCTCAATCATCTTCATACCTTTCTCCTTCATCACACGTTTTACAACCTCAGCACGTTTGCGACGACCATCTGATTCACTGACCATACGCTTCTTCTTGCCGAGTCCGAACATACCCGCAATATCGCTCACTACCGGAATGCCCAAGTTAGAAAGAAAGCCCTTACCTTCCATTTGAAGTTCCTCCTTCGGTGGGTGGCGAGGGCGAGTGGGGTGAATATCCTCCATTGTGTATGCGGGGGCGGGGAAAACCATATCCCTAATCGGTTTCATAGTCATATTCAGCATAGAACCACCAACGGCACGACCAGCACCCTCCATCTTCTTACCCTTTGTCTTCAGAAATGCCATAAACTTCTTATGAGCCTCTTCATTCATATGACCTTGACCCAACAGATGACCCACCAATGGAACGGCGTGTTGTATCAGACCCGCCCAATCAAAACCACCACGCATCTTCTCGTGATGATGGAGCATATCCATTACACGGTCGTGTCCCTCTTGTGTCATATGACCATTACCCATCAATTTGCTAATGAGCGGAAGAGCAAGTGCTGCCAAACCCCAAAAGCCACCTTTCATCTTCGCACCAGCGGAAGCACCAGCAGAAGCACCAGCAGAAGCACCAGCAGAAGCACCAGCCTCCATACCTTCGCCTTCATAACGACCCGTGCCAAGACCACCGCCCATACCCTTGTGGAATGACCGAGCATAGCCCCTACCGTGAAGTTTATGTAGATGCTCTGACAATGCTGAGCCTTGAGCCATAGCATCTTCATCATCAGAGGAAGAGTCAGAGCATTTACACTTCATACAACCGCAAGAAGCACACTTCTGTTTGCGACCGCCACGAATCTGAGATAGACCCATTGATGGAGTCGCTCCACTTCCGTCCATAGGATTCATACGTTCGGCTTGTTCTTCCAATGCCCGAGCGTCTGCCAATTGTTTGTGAGCCATTCGCACCTTACCCGTCTGTCTTACCATAGTTGCGGACATCTATATTGAGTGCCAAGAATATTATCGCCCGGATATATAGAATATGAATCCAGCATTAGCGGAGTTGCTCCACGGGGCTGGTTTGGGTGATATAGTCATTCCACGTTCCAAGTTTATCAGAGAGCATCAACACTTAGTTAAACTTCTGAGCGATTCAGATGACCCCGCTTTAAAGAAAGAAGCGAAAGACCAATCGGAAGAACTACATTCATTAACGGGTGGAACTCATCGGGAGAATGTATTGCGTCAATGGAAGTTAGAAGATAAGCCGTATAATCTTCAGCAATTATCAGATATTACTTCCATTCCCATTAGTATATTACAAGAAGTATATAATAGAGGCATTGGGGCATATAACACTCAACCGTCCAGTGTGCGTCTGAAAGGGTCATATGTCAAGAATGTAGTCGCTCCAATGTCAAAGAAACTCTCTAAAGAACAATGGGCAATGGCACGAGTCTATTCATTCATTGATGGAAATCCCAAGCACGATAATGATTTGCGTCGGAATAAGGGTGGTTTCTTTAATCTAAATGCGTTTCGTGGTATGCCCAGTGGCACAAAGGCAATTCTTTCAAATGCCGTAAAGCCCATCACGGAAGGTTTAATTCCAGCACTGGGACAAGTAGCAGAGCATATCATTCCACTTATCGGAAAGGGTGAAATAAGGGGTGGTAAGATGTCAAAGAACTCGGGTTTCATTCGGCGATTAATGGCAGAGAATGTGTTGAAGCACCAAGGACAATATAAGAATCCAACGTGGGAACTCCACCCGGATTCTACAATGTCTGCTAAAGCCAAGTTTGAGTATAAGAAACTGGCAAATCCCGACCAACGGGGGTCAAATGAAGTAGATTACGGGGCAAGTCCATTTATCCAAAAGCACTTTGGACACGCACGTGCCGTTCCCTTTGAGCGGAAGCGTGGCGAACCGTATCCACTTGAACCATTCAAATCAAAACGGAAACCCAAGAATGTATCGCAAGAGTCGGAAGAGCAGAAGAAGGCAAGAAGGTCGTTCGTTGAACAACAACAAGCGGAGGCTGAAGCCCAACCCGAGCAAGATGTAGCGGAAGAAGTCGTAGAGCATTCTGCTCCAGTCAGAGATGTTGATGCTGACGAGAAAGAAAGAGAACGAGAACCCGCTCCACCTTCACCAGCAGAACGTCGCAGAGAAGAAAGACGACTACAACGAGAACAAGAAGAACGCAAACAAGCCGAAGCGGAGCGACTCAAAGCAGAAGCAGAAGCGAATAAGCCAAAGGAATCCGCACTTCACAATAAAAAACAATATATTTCGTTTGATGATGTTCGTGGTTTGAAATTAGATGGCGAACAAGCCACTTATCCTTCATTTGGTAATATAGACTCCGTTAAAAAGGGACGGCAGTTTATGATGGCTTCGGGTAAGCCATTTGGAAGTGGGTGGGGCATTGGCACTCCGGCTTTTTACAAGGGAACTCCCGTATTTATCTTTAAGAGTGGTGATATGTATGCCCGTCCAAAACATTGGTCGCCATTAAAACGAGAGTATCTTGGTCATCTTACGCAACGAGGAGAACTTGTGCCACCCACTCCGAGAATGGAGTTTGAACGTGGTTTGATGTTTATATGGTCGCCCGACCCACGCAAAAACTACCCAATTGCCGATGGTTCAACATACCGTATATACGAAGAAGACGGAACACCAGTTAATCCGATTGAACAATATGAACAACGAAAGAGAGAACCAGTAGTAGATAATAAAATCGGAATGAAGTTTAAACCAATAGACGAAAAAGAGTGGGATAAGATTCTTTTGCCGAAGTAAAAAAGTGCGTTCCCTCCGGCATAAAAATATCTTTCCGAAGTATAGAAGATGGAGACAACCGAGTTTATGCTTCAATTGGCAAAGGAATTAATGGACACACGCAAGGTCGCAGAATCAACCGCAAATGCTTACATTAAAAGTCTATACGCACTTAACGGTAAAAAAGCATTCAAGAATCTTACCTTTCTGAAAAACACCGAGCAGATGGACAAGGTGATTGGTGAGTATGCTGAATCCACTCAACGGGCATTACTGGCTACGGTAGTGAGTGTGCTGGGACTCCACAAGGAGAAGGCGGGATTCAAGAAAGTCTTTCAACACTACTACGATGCGATGATGGAGAAGAGCAAGGAGGCACGAGAGAACGAAACCAGCGAGAAGACCGTTAAGCAGAAGGAGAACTGGATTTCGTGGCAAGACATTGAGAAGCGTAAGGAAGCACTCTTAGAAGCAGTCCGAGCATTCGCAAACAAGAAGTCTATTGACTCCGCTCAATACGACACTCTCCTTCAATTTTTTGTTCTTGCTCTCTACACTGATGTTCCGCCACGTCGCAATCAAGACTATTTGGATATGTATATTGTGAAGAAGTGGAACGAGAATATGCCAAAGGATAAGAACTATTTGGATATTGCGGGGAAGCAGTTGGTGTATGAGAAATACAAGACTGCCAAGAAGTATGCCACGCAGAAACAAGCGATTCCCGATTCACTATGGAATGCCACGCAACTCTTTTTCAAGTTCCACCCGTTGTGGAAGGGTATGGCAAAGCGTAAGGCAGAACCCATTAAACTATTGGTAGGGGCTGATGGCACTCCGCTCACGGCAGTCAATGCGATTACTCGCCTTCTTAACAAAGTGTTTGGTATGAAGGTAGGTAGTTCAATGATTAGACACATTTACCTCACGGATAAGTATAAAGACACTCTGGAAGAAATGAAAAAGGATAGTGAAGCGATGGGACACTCCGTAGCCCAGCAAAAAGATTATGTTCGCACAGACGGCGATGACACTGACCTTTAATTAAATACTAACACAACGGGCTCGTGTGTAATGTGGAACTTGATGGGGGTTTTCACCTTCTTCTTCCGTCCGGGCTTCTTCTTTTCATTAGGCAATAGAACTGGGGTTTTATCCTCTTCTATTGCTTTCTCTTTGGGCATTCTAATTATCCATACGCATTTGTTGATGGGCTTCTAACGCATCATCTCGGTGAATACTCGCAAGAAACTGGAACATAGTGGGAGTGATTTGATGGAGTGTAGTGGCTTCACTTAACAGTTTGAAAAAGGGTTTCCACTTCTCGGGGGAGTGGAGCGACAACTCTTCAAAGGTTGCCTTGTAATGAGTGTTTCGCCACTTTGACTCTTTCTCTCGCATCTTAGTCAAGTGCTTATCCATTTCCTCTGCGTTGGTCTGCCGTAATTCACGCATCTTCTGAGCCCTTTCACGGTTGGCTTGTAGTATCGCTTCCTTGTTCGCAAGGTAGTATCGTTTGAATGCTTCGCCCTTCATAATTGATGGGTAGAAAATAACTACGCATCAGTATGACGGGTATGACGGGTTTTGACATCAAATTATTTTTTGGAATGATTCATCACAAAAAATAATTTTCATTTCTCTTTTTTCTATAACTTTTTTTTTCGTCCAAAACCCTACATACCCTACATAGATTCCATCTGAATCAAGCACCCATCTTCCACACGACATTCACCCGGTTGTAGCATATGGAGGCGTTCCATTCCATCAATCAACTTCGCAAAGTCAAACTTGTGAATCATACCGTCCATTGTGCGTTTATGTTGCGATAGAACCATCTCATCATCTCCATCAACAAACGCTTCCTTAATCTGAATACAGAATGCCGTTTCTTTGATGGGAACATCACCCCGTTCGCAATTATGCGTTAAGGCATACCACGCACGGAAACGCTCATACAACTCTCTCGCACCAGCCTCTTCGGGCAGTGTTCCACGACGGAGTTCATAACGCAACCACTTCATATGAGCGGGAGCATTCATCTGACGAATGTCAATGTAGCACTCCGTGATGGGACGACCCAATTGAAACTCAATGGGAGTCCGCCACACGTCCATTGTCTTCAAGTATTGGTAGTAAGCACATTGAACACGCACATCGTCCATTGCCTTCTTCAATGCGTCAAAGTAAGGTTTGTCATTGCGTCGCACGGGATTCACGTCATACGCAGTGGAACGACGGTCGCCTTGCTTCGTGGGAAGCGGGTTCGCATTGTTGGAAGCGAATATCCACCGAGCGTAGTCATTCACCTCATACTCCGCCACCATCTTCTTCTTCACCATAGCCCGTTTCTTGGACACTTTGGATTTCAACGTATCCGCATTGTTGTGATTGGCTTTTCCCGCTGCCTCCTCCACGAACACCAACAGTTTGCCCTCAAAGATAGAGTTGAAACTGCGGTAAAGGTCAGCGTTGTCATCAACGACCAAGTAGTATTGGTCGCCAATAATCTGCCGACCGAACCAGTCCAACTTCAAGTTCTTGCCCGTGCCACCGCCTTCAAAGAGCAATCCGCCCTTATCACGGAACAGAATGCTCACGTCGGGTTTGATGTCGGGGTTCTGAATGATGTTTGCCTCCCACTTCTCGTAGAACAAAGCATCACCTCCACACATCAAGCGATTTTGCTCACGGATTGGTTCAATCAACTCCATCATCTCTTTCTCATCAATCTCACCGCCCACTTCCATCTCTTTGCGATACACTTCTTCAATGGCGAATCCATTGAATAAGTTAAACACCGTTTCGGGACACTTTGCCATATTCGGGACAAAGTCGCAACGCTCATAATCACGACGCTCTTTGTCTTTGACCCACTCCGTTAAGAACGGGACTTCTACCATCTCCATTGTTTTCGGGTTCAGTTTCTCAAAGGTCAAGTTGGCATATACCACACTCGCTTCAGACATCTTCATCTCTTGACGAACTCCATCACGGGTAATGCGATTCAGAATTGCCCCTACAAGGAAGTTGCGTTTCTCAAAGTCGGCTTTCATCTTCGCATACGCATTAGCACTCTGAACGGGGGCTTCATAGCAGTGCGACATAGACTTACTCGTCAGCGTGAAAGCGTAGCCAGTCGCATTACGAATCGCATCAGCACCCGCCTTCAGCAGTTCCGTGGGGAACTCTAACTCACCGTCCAGTTTCTCCACCGCTCCACCATCGTGAATCAGAACGCCCATATAACGTCCCATTGTTTGGAAGAAGTCATCTAAGATACGAAGGCACTTTTTCTCCTCATCTTGTAGCACCATTGACATTAGAACGGCACGGTTGTTGTTGCGTTTCTCAATGGCTTTGTTTTCCGCTCCGCCTTTCAACTTATGTAGGTGAGTATTACGACTCCACATAAACTCAGCAAGTGTAGTCATCTCTTGCTTCAAATCACGAATGAAAGTCATTGCCTCTTGTTTCGGATTATGCGAACCCACGTCCTCATAATCTTCACGATAGAGTGCCAAGTCGCCACCATACGCAATCTTCAAGAACGCCGTCTTTGCCACTTTGCGGTCATCAGAGTAGAGCGATAAGCATTCATCACGACGAAGGCAGTATTGCTCAATGGCTTTGTGGGCAATGCCGAACTCACGAGCAAACTTCAACGCAATGTTATAGTGGCAGTTCTCCATATCCACGTCCCAGTAATACTTTGCCAAGAGCGGAGTGCGTATATCACGACGGAAGGATTGTAATCCCACTCCACCCGCTGGGTAGAGTCGTCCCACTCTCAAATCTTGACAGTTCTTGCCGAGTTCATAGGATACGTTTGCTTTGCTTGGAGTGATACGTGCGTGTTTGAAGTAATGGCTCAGACGCTTTCGGTCATCAGCGGAGATGTTCTTATCTACCAGCATCTGCTTCATAATATCTTCGTCATAACGTTCGCACTTGACAATATGGGTTGCGGTCATTGTAGCCGTGGCGGTGGCGGACATTGTTCTATCTTCGTCCTCGGTTTTTATTTCGGAGGGTTTTACGCCGGATTGAATCTTTTTTACCGACCGGGGGGAATGCCCCGCCGGGGAGCTTGGAATGATGATGGTGTTTATGGCGGTTTCGGTTGCCATTAGAACGGGAATGCGTATGGGGTTTGGTTTCTGAAAAACGACCAATCAGTTTTTATGGGACACTTTTACACAGCGAATCGCTGTATATAGCACACAGCGAATCGCTGTGGTTTAGTATCAAAAAAAAACTGACGGGAAAAAAACCCTAATGAATGTCAGACCGAAAGACTAACACACAATGGCACAATCCGCAGTTCATATTCCGTCGGCGTGGAACGAGGTATTGAAGGAGAAGGGATACACTCCGCAAGAGCGGTTCATCTCCACGACCCGAGTGATTATGAAGACCAACTCTATCCCCGCAAAGTATGTTGATTCGTGTGAGTGGGAATACACTGTCGCTCCCGAAGAAGTGTATCTTGAGATTTGGGGCAAGAATGACCACCGTCGCAAGAAAGAACCCTACAAACTCCAACTGTCGGCTGATTCAACGGCTACACTCCGTTCTCTCTTCACGGAGTTGAGCGGTATTAACAGTGAGCGTGTTGAACCGGGTCAGTAATGACGGGTATGACGGGTTTGACCCCAGAAATAAAAATACAAAATAAAAATAGGGGGCAACCCCATTTTTTATTCGGTTTTTCTAAATATATTTTTTGTGTGCGAAACCCGTCATACCCGTCATTACTTCGCATCAGCCGAGTGGATAAGTCCCATCATCATCTTGTCAAAGTCAGCATTACAACGGAGGGTGCGTGTTCCCGTCGCCATATCAATGTCCCACCACGTGCGACGCTGAGGCACGGGGAGCGGTTCAATATCCACTCCCGCTGGAACTTCGGGAAGTGCGACTTGACTCTCCACTTGACGGATAGGCGGAGTGGGAACACGCTCTTGAACGGGAGCGGGAGCAATCTCATAAGGTGCGTTCTTGCTCACGGCGACCAATGAGCCTTGGACGGGACGGCGAGTATCTACCCACCACTTCTTGTGGAGTTCCATCGTCATCACGGAAGGGTGTCCATCACGGTAGAATCCTCCTTTGATGTTGAAGAATTGGTGGTCTTCTTCACGGCGAGGGGCTTCCATCACATACACCTTGCGTCCCTTGACACGCTCACGCATCACCGCATCATTCACGACCAACTTGGACATTGCGATATGCTCAAAGTAGCCATTGAGAGCGGATTGAATCGCACCACACAAGTCGGGTTCAGTGGTGATGCGTTGTTCCACTTCGCCGTTAGGGTGGATAATCGTGATGTAGCGAGTGTTCTTGTTTGCCATTGGTTGTTTGGTTGTGGTTTGTTTTTGGGGTTTTTTTCGTTTCAGTTTTTATTTGATACTTTACCACAGCGAATCGCTGTGTATTGTCCCACAGCGAATCGCTGTGTGGGAATGTCAAATAAAAAATGAAACCAAAAAAAACATAATTAGAATGGTAGATTCCAAGAATCACTAAGCAATAATGGCACAAGCACCCACTGTTGAATCCCTCACGAACAAACTCATCTACGCCCGTAAGCAGAAGGCTTTTGCGTGGGCAAAGTATTACGAACAAGTGAATGGGGCGTTCCACGCTGACCACGAAGCATATGCCGTCTATGAACGCATTGTGGAAGACGGTGCGATTCCCGTCCATATCAAGGAAGAAATGAAAGCGATGGCAGTGGCTCTCAAGAAGAAGTGGGAGTGTCCCATCTGCTTGGATATGATTGAAGACGGGCAACTGGAGATTACGAATTGCGGACACTACTACTGTAAGCCGTGCCTCGCCCAGCACATTGCCCATCAAGCGACTCAGATGGAGCGGGGACAACCCAAGAAGAAGTGGGAGTGTGCTACGTGCCGACGCAAACACTCCTTCCGTGAAGAGGACGACTAAAAGAAACTGTAGGCGGATACACTATGACGACAAAAAAGTAAAGAGTGGGGGGACTCTCACCAATGGGTGGGAGTGCTTCCGCTTTTTTATTGGAAAGGAGCGTATTGTATATGGACACAGCGAATCGCTGTGGGGGTAGTCAAAATAAAAACTGAAAGACTTTTTTGGCTAAACTAAATGACAGATTCAAGCAATCAACCAAGCAATCAACCCAACCAATCCAAGATGTCTGCTCAGAACGATTCCCTTAACATTCCGATGGCTTCCCCCGTCCCCGTGGCTTCGCCCGTTGTGCCTCGCAAGAAGCCTACCAAGTTGAAGCCCGTTGCGGGTGCTGCCGAAGTCGTTGTGGAAGCCGTGGTGGAAGAGAAAGCCGAAGCCGTTGCTCCGAAGGCGGTGAAGCCCCGTGTGAAGCGGAGCGTTCCCGTTGTTGTGGAGGAAGAAGCCGTGGAAGAGCCTTCCTTTATGGAGGAGAATGATGTGGAAGTGATGATTAAACAAAGCGAATACAAGTCGCTCCTTGCCCGAGTGGAGGCACTGGAGTCAAAGAAGAAGAGTGTGCGTGAGTCCGCTCCCCGCAAGTCGGCAGTGCGTATCCCCACCAAGGACGTGATTCTGCGGGACATTCTGCGTGATGGCGAACAAGTGTATGCGAAAGAACTCGTTAATGACGGAGAACGCTCGGGCGAGTATCTGACGTGGAGAGCCGTGTTCTCCACCAAACTCAATGGCTTCTACATCATTGACTATGAGGGTGAGGACTCCGTTGAGAACATTGTGGAGCGTAATGAACGCACGTGGGGCGTGAAACGTGCGGTGGCTACTTCGCCCACGACGCTTTGCTCTCGCTTCCGCTACTTGATGAAAGAGGCGGGTATGTGTAAGCGTGGTGCTTCCACTTGTTGCGGGTTCGCCAAGTGCTACGTCAGCCGTGATGGAGTGCCAATGAAACTCAATACGTTGTGGTAAAGAGATTATACTAAAAGAAAAAGAAGAAAGTGAAAAAAAAAAAGATATAAAAAGAAAAGAAAAAGGGGCGACCCTTTTTTATTAGTGTAGTATTACTGAACGCATATTTTACTACTACACACAGCGAACGTCGCTGTGGTATAGTGTCCAACAAAAATTGATTTCCAAAAACCCCTTTTAAAAACCAATCCAAAATGCCGTTGTCCCCCAAAGAACAAAACCTTTTCCAACAGAAGATTGATGCCCTCCAAGAAGACCTTGCGAAGGTTGGTGTGGTGTTCCGTGCGGATTGGTCGTGTTGCCAGTCGTGCGGACACGCAGAGATGAAAGCCGAACTGAAAGACGAAGAGTATGAGTTTGACACTACTTACATATTCTACCACCAACAAGCAACGGAAGACTTGAAAGAGGGAGCAGATGAACTCTACTTAGCCCATCACATCATAGAGGGTGATTTGGAGGCAGTGGTGGAAGTGTTGGAAGAGTATGGCTCAGACTGGAAAGGGGAGAAAGATAAGACCATTCGGATTCCCTTCCTTGCTGATGATGAAATGTCTAACCGAATCCGAGGGTTGATTGCTTCTAAATAATCCGCCATCATATGTAGGGTATGTAGGGTAATACAAAAAACCCTACATAGACCTTTTGAGGCAATTCTAATACAATTAACGACAAAAATGAAAATGAGAAAATCCATTATGACGGGTATGTAGGGTTTGGACATAAAAAAAAATATTTTGAAAGATGCCGAAGAAAAAATATTTTTTTGTCAGACCATTTCCAAAATATTTTCACACACCAAAACCCTACATACCCTACATACCCTACATAAAAAAATTGAAATGCTGTGGTTGATGGAGGTAAAATAATATGAATCTACTAACAGATGGACAAGAAGAAGCAAGAGAAAGAGAAAGCCGAAGCACTCAAAGAAGAACTTAAACCGTTCAAAAAGGAAAAGCCGATTACAAGCAAGGGGCAACTGAAACGCATTACGGGCGTGAAGTCAGTGGATTCCGAAGGTTGCCGTTGGTTTGACCGCTGGGTAGAACAGTTAGTGCGAGAGCACTCTTACCCACCGCAACTCAAGAGTGATGATTTCTATTCACTATTGGGTCGCTACTTTGATGGGAAGTTAATAATGACTATACTGGAACGGGCAAGGACAGAGTATCGCAGAGCCTTTCCACTCTGCGAACCCGTTGATGATAGTGAAGATGATTTGGCTTGGTTGATTGAAACGATTAGATTAGACCCCAACGCACTGGCACTCTTACCGCCAAATTATCTATGTAATTAATTAGGTATGTCTTCCGAACAGAACATTACCACGACCATCTCGTGGAACAAGCGGTTGGAGAAATATTTTGCGGAAACGGGTGAGAAAGCCCATTGTTTAGCGTGGATTCATCGCAAAGCAGAAGAGATGTATTCATCACGCAGTGTATGGATTGACTTACCCGTCATCATTCTTGGAACACTTAACGGAGCAGTGAGTGTGGGTTCAAACTCACTCTTTGGTGATAGTCGCTTCGCTCCCGTTGGAGTGGGTGTAGTGGCTCTACTCACTGCCATTCTGACCACCATCGGTTCATACTTTGCGTGGAATCGTAGAGCGGAGGGACATCGCATCTCTACGCTCTCGTATGCGAAGTTGTATCGCTTCTTATCTATTGAAATGGCTCTACCTCGGTGTGAGCGTATGACCCCCAATGACCTATTGAAGTATGTCAAGACGGAGTATGACCGCTTATCCGAAATTAGTCCATTGATTCCACCCAACGTGATAAGGGACTTCAAAGTAAAGTTCTCTGATGATAAGTATGCGGAGATTAGTAAGCCCGAAGATGCGAATGGATTACACTCTATTCAAATCTTTAGTCGTGAAGATGTGGAAACGCCCCACTTAGCCGTAGTAGTAAAAACGCCAGTGCTTACGGCAGAAAATACGGTAGTTATTCCCAATGAACTTTTTTTAGATAGTGCTATGTAGAATGCTCTCTTGGTTGAAGTCGTGGATTTGGAAACCAAAAGAAGAAGAGCCAAAGATACAGTATCCCAAGCAGATAGTTTATCCACGTGGTCGTTATACATTGACTCCACTACGGATTTTAGAGTGGTTTCATCAAGACCCGAAGTTAGACCCACTACCTCCTTATCCACCCAGTCCAAAGAAGCCTTAAGGCACAATACTCAGCACACCAGCATTACTCCACACCGCACCACTGGGAAGACCCGCAGAGGAAGTAGGAATGTTTTGAAGAATGAGATTACCCAGTGCTTTGGGTGCGAGAGTAATCGTCCCCGTTCCAGCAGAACCAGTAGCAGACAATGTCAGATTACCAGCGGTGGTTTTAATGTCATTACCATTCATATCCAGAGCAAGAAACATATTGTTCTCACTATCCGCACCATTCAACCGAAAAAACTCAGTCTGAACGCCATTCACCAACCCTAAAAATCCAATAGACCCGTCGTCATTTCCAACCCCCGTGTTTCTTACTGCTACTTCCATACGAGCAAACTCGGTTTTTGTTCCCGAACTATTTTTCGCATAAAAGTGATTTGAACCTATTACATCATTGGCGACCGCATTGCGTCCTTGTTTATAGCAATGAACGGAAGGAACACCCGTTGTATTACCAGCGGTGGAGTTGTTATTCTGGATTTGGAGTTGGTAATTGTTGGTGTATCCCACACTCGTTGAGTTTAGGTTTATTACACCATTAGTAATATTAGAAGTATTCAGACCACCTCCCGCAACAGTTCCCAAAATAATACTTGGTGTAGTTGATGATGCTACAATCTGGTTTGCTCCTCCCACAGTAGCAGTAAAACCAGTAGATGTGAAAGTGGTCGCATTAGCACCAGCAGTAATTGTATTACTTGCTCCAATCATTACATTTGTTCCAGCAGAAGTAGTTGCGGTAATACCCAACGCTCCTACCTCTGTTCTGTTAGTCGCAACACTGGTCGGAACATAGATAGAAGAACTACTACTAACCGACCCACTCGTGAGATTGATTGCGTTGCTCCCCACGGTAGTGATGGTAAGGGGAACAACTGAACCTACTCCTTGTGTAATTCCAGTAGCAGAGTAAGTAATACTATTTACCCCAGAACTGATTAACTGACCCGACGCAGTCTGCTGATTTGCCCCACCACTGGTTTGGGCGATTATTCCGCTTCTCGTCATTCTTGCGAATGTAGTTGGAATACTACTCGCTATAATGTTAATCTGGTCGCCTTCAATAGTATTTACACCAAGTCCCGAAGTCTTATTCATTGTAATCGTTTGGTCTAATGAAGTGCTTCCCGCAGTAAGAACACTTTGTAAAGGAGGAACGGCGGTAAGACCCGTGTTGGTGATTGTCGCTACTCTATCTGTTGTGCTTACACTAATACCCGTTCCAGCAACAACAGAAGCAATGTTTGGATTCTGTTCCAGAAAAAACCATTGAGATAAATCATTACTCGCTTGTAGCACCGCAGTATCTCCTTTTGACGGTAGAACAACAATGTTTGTATTGCCGGGAGAAATTGGGATACTGGCGGTGAATGTAATGGGAACAGATGCCGTCGCAAAATCGTATGAGAATACAGAGTTCGTTCCATTAGATGTTCCAGCAAAAATATATTTACTGACATTTTGAACGGGAGGGGCAACCGTGTAAATAGTTGGACTCATTGCGTAGATAGTGATTGGAACAGATGGAATAACAACTTCTGTATAGAGTTGAGTTCCAGCGGGAATAATAATAGAAGCAACTGCTCCATAATTCACTCCACCGTAAATATAATAAGAACCGTCGTGTCCCGATTGTCCGCAAGTAGCGGGAACATTAATCGGTATTGGTGGAGCAGAAGGAGCAGAATTACCAAAAGGAAGAATACACCCATAAGGGAAAGGAGTAGTGAAACTTCCAAAGCAAGTGTATCCTCCGCCTTCTGGATTAAGACCACCGAATTGGGTAATGGGTGCGTTAAATCCTCCCGCTAATTGATACGCACTTGTGCCGTCCCAGTATATACCGTAATCATAAGGACAATTTGCCGTTGTAAAATCACCACCGAACCGCATACCACTTCCAACCGCCAACATTGTATTAACCGAAGCAGAATTGTTTGAAAAACCAAAAGATGCGGAACGCCCCGCATCAAGGATAAAAGTAGTCCCCGTCCAACCCCAAACCGCAAGAGAGTAGAAAGTGGTAGGAGAAATATAAAAATTACCTCCCATAAACAACAAACTTCCCGTCCAAGCAAGTGATTTAATGACACCACCAATTGGCGTATTGTCAAAGTTGGCGACTAATGGAACGAGAGAAGAGGTGCTAATAAAACAAGAATTAACCGTTATTCCAGCAAGAGTGAAACCACCCGGAGCGTCTATTGTGGTAAAATCACCAGCAACAAGCATCGTATCACCCGCAAAAAAACCATTAAACTCAACCATAGAATATATAACCGCAGAATTACCCGAAATAGTCCAAGTTTGTATTGTTGCCCCCGTGCTAAGGTCTAATTCATATATAGCACCCGCACCTCCCAGAAAGAATCTTCCAGTAGAAGTGTATAACTGACAATATATTATCGTGTTAATACTACCGAATGGTTGAATCGTGGGAGAAGACCCGATATTATTAATAAGTGTCGCCGTTTCCTTTGGATAAGTAGGTGCGGGAATACTTTGACCGACTGTAGTTGCTTCAATCGTGCGGTTGAATTGTAAGAGTTTGGAATCCGCACTGACTGGATTTGCCGTGAGAGCGGTAAGAGCAGTATTGACATTCACAGTCGTATTAGATGGCGTTCCCGTGAAATTAATGTTTGTTCCAGCAGTAATGGAAGCATTAGAACCCGTCGCACCAGTAGCACCCGTTGCTCCAGTCGCACCCGTTGCTCCAGTAGCACCCGTTGCTCCAGTAGCACCAGTAGCACCAGTAGCACCAGTAGCACCAGTAGCACCAGTAGCACCACCACCACCTCCACCACCACCAGCAATAATCGCATTCTGGACGAACTCAGTGGTCGCCACTTGAAAATCACTGGTGGTGGCGAGAGCAACCGTAGGAGCGGTAATCTTATACCCGCCATAACCGCTTGGAAGACCCAGTTGAACGCCACCACTAACACCCCCACTTACCAAAATATGCGGAGTGAGGTCGGTTGTAATGACTTTGAACTCTTCACCGCCACCAACGGCAAAGGAGGGATTTCCCGCTGAGTTGCCCGAGAAGGCAAAGTTAGAAGTGGCTACATTGCTGGTAAGGGTTTGTAGTGTTCCCGAGAGCACTACATTTGTAGCCGTTCCACCAACGGTGATGTTTGGATTACCCGCCGTGATGGTATTCACTATACCTCCACCGCCACTGCCACCCGTAAGCGTCCAAATGACGGTAGTGGGTTGGGGTGGCACATTGATGTTTGTAGCCGTAGCACTGTAGATGAAACCAGCATATTCTACAATGTCATTAAGGACATACGTCGTATAAGGACTCCACTGAGCATATGACATCTTTATCTATTACACTGATAGAAAAAAAACGGAAACATATAGAGAATGTCGCAAGGTGGAATTGCGAGAGTCAAATCATATCCACTCGGTGATGATGATATACGGAAACTATTGGGCAACGACATCAAAATATGGAATTATCCACAACTAAAAGATTTACAAAGTGCGGACGACCTCTTTGATGAGAAAGGCAGAGCGATAGTGCTATTTCCCAACAGTAGTCCCACTTCGGGACATTGGACGTGTTTAATGAATAGACCTAATGCGATAGAGTTCTTTGACCCCTATGGTGATGCCCCGGACACCGCACAAAAAGATGGTATGTCAAGAAGCCGTTTGGAAATGCTGGATATTGAGCGACCCGATTTAACTCGTTTGTTAAGAGCGTCGGGCAAACCCGTTTTTTACAATCATCATCAGTTCCAACGTGAATCACCAAATGTAGCAACGTGCGGTAGGCATTGTGTAGTTAGGTTGCTATACTCTCCATATTCACTGGATAAGTATGCGTCTATTATTAAGAAGAGTAAGATGACCCCCGATGACTTCGTATCGGGCATAACGTATGATAAGTTAAGAAAATAATCTCTCTATGTGATATAGAAGATGGCTTTCAATCGTGGAAGATTTGAGCAAGTTGGTGGATTGAGCAATAGCCCCGACTTACTGTATTACAACTGCGACATTATTAACAATAATTCTAAAGACCTTGGTGTTCTTCAGAATGATGTTAGTAGTCTTGCTCTCACTGCCGACCCGCAGATTCGTTTCAATGAAACCCGTGATACGGCACTGATTAAAGACGTGTCTGAGTATGAGTTCTCTATTATTCGTTTTACAATGAACGGTGCGAATCGTGATTTGCCGTTGTTTATCCCTAATATTTTACTGGGTCAGACCGACCCCAATCTAACAACCTATTCCGTTGCGGTTTCTTACCAGCAGACGTGGAATACCAACTTGGGTGCGATTTCGTTCAACATTACACCGTTGCCGACGTTTATTATTTACGTCCCCGAAGTAAAAAATGATTATCTTGCTCCCGCTCCACGAACACCCGTTATTACACAAGACCTCAGCAGTCGTTATTATTGGGTATTTACGTATCAGCATTGGATTGACCTCGTGAATCAGACGCTTCTTACGGCACATCAAGCCCTCTACACTCAATTTCAAGCACAATGGGCGGGATACGCTGGTTTAACTGACCCATTCCCCTTTGCTACGTTCAATGCCTTTCAAGCAACGGTTCAGACTCCACGTATCGTGTATGATGAGAACAATCGCCTCTTCACGTTGTATGGTGATAGTGATGGCTATGGTCAGCGTTTGACCACTTTCACTGCGATTCCTTATGTGGCGGGAACGGCATCTCCGCAGACTCAGCCCCGTGAGCGTCTGTTCTTTAACACAAATATGGCGGGTCTGTTTGCGAACTTTAATACCATTTACTGGAACGACACTACTATTCTCAGTAATACAATTGATGGTGTAGTCTATCCCGCTTTCCCAGTAAATAACGTCCCTCAAGGATATGTGTATGAACTCATCTTTAG
>Ga0114975_10000796_pt1 | contig 23075 bp, 24 predicted proteins | sample S_130626_EF_Meta_FD_87031 | JGI IMG/M metagenome (GOLD analysis project Ga0114975, IMG submission 87031) | Freshwater microbial communities from Lake Simoncouche, Canada to study carbon cycling - S_130626_EF_MetaG | ecosystem: Environmental > Aquatic > Freshwater > Lake | place: Lake...
CACTACGCCATTAGGGTCATCCAAAAAGATCTGATGCAGCTTGAGGACTGGGACAGTGCGCTCGCGATAAGGGACATTTAATTTTTTGAGAAGTGCAATTTTCTCTTCAAGACCATTTGCAAAGAAGGCAATGTGATCTACTGCGCCAGATCCATACAGCGAGGCGGGGTCACGCTCTCCAAGGTATTTCTTTAAGCCATTGGGATCATTTTTATCAATTGCAATGAGATGTAGGACCGCGTTGGCCCAGCTATTTTCATCGCCACTGTAGAGCCAAACACCTGGAAAAGGAAACTCTGGTCTAGGCCCCACGGTTAAACCCAATATCTTGCTAAAAAATTCTGTCGTTTTTTCGATCTCAAGACTGCGAATAGAGAAGTGATTTAGGCTTAAATTTGACATAGTGACCTTTTGAATTAAGCAAATAAGGATTTAGTAGATTGGAGATAAGACTGGACACGATCGCGAATAATTTCTTGTTCTGTATCGGGACTCTCGACTGCATAGATAGCCTGTCCATAGATCCAACGTCGCATGCCGATATAGAAAATGCCGCCATGGAGCCCCATTAAAAACTCTAGCTCACGTTGAGTCGGTTTTGACGTAATCGATCGATCGCAGTACTTTCTCGTTTCACGAATGAGTCTTGGCAGCAGGCGAGAACGTAAAAGCTCAAAGAAGCGATCGCTGATGGAATGGTCGCTTAAGCCTGAAAAAATCAAAATTCGAACAAAGTCATAAGTTAAGACGGTATTGGTGTAGTCCAAGTAAAAGGCATTGAATTTTTCTTCAGGGCTTAGTTTCTCATCATCTAATAATTCTTCCCACTCTGGCTTCCACCGAGATTCAAATACCTCCTTGTAGACTTCCTGAATAAGAGCATCTTTTGTTGGGAAATAGTGATAGAGCAGGGTATGGGTAACGCCTAGCTCTTTCGTCAAATTTCTGAGCTGACCATCTATGCCGTGTCTGGCGAAAAATTGAATAGCCCGGTCCAGAATCTGGCGTTTACGCTCAACGGTATTCATTCTCCGTTTGGTTGGCGCCATCAAGCCTGCCGAATTTTCGGCTGAATTTACGCTAGAAATCCTATCTTCGATTAAAGGCATGGACTCTCAGGGTTTATCCGAATTTGGACCTATTGACCAAAAGTTAAATAATGGTACATTGTTGAACAATTGGTCGATAAGACTCTATTCGTACAAACCCCAAGGAAAATTAATGGAACTGAATGGCGAGCAACTGATAGCTGCTCCAATCTCCGATGTATGGAAGGGGTTGAATGATATTGATGTGCTGGCAAAGTCTATTCCTGGTTGCGAGGAAATTAGCCGTATTTCTCCCGAGGAAGTCCATGCCAAGGTGATGTTCAAAATTGGGCCTGTTAGGGCTCGTTTTTCAGGAAAATTACTCTTAAGTGACATCATTCCGGACCAGTCTTGCTCAATGGCATTTGAAGGATCTGGAGGTGCCGCCGGATTTGCCAAAGGTAAATCACGAGTTGAGTTAAAGCTAGCTGAGGGAGGCACTTTGGTTTCCTATACAACCGAAGCTTCTATTGGCGGCAAGTTGGGTCAAATTGGCGGTCGCTTAATTAGCGCGTCTGCTAAAAAGATTGCCGACGATTTTTTCCAAAAGTTTGCAAAAGAATTAGGCGGGGAGGCAGTTGCCTTGGAGTCTGATGCGAACAAGAAGTAAACAGTAGTTTATAAAAATTAGTGGTGGAGGAGACACAATGAAAGCCGCAGCATTTGATTATGTAAAGCCAAAGGCCTTGCCAGAGGCTCTTTCTTTATTGGCGGAAGCAGGAGAGGACGCGCGCCTTATTGCGGGTGGTCAAACTTTACTGGCCACTTTAAATATGCGTCTTTCAGAACCAAGCATCCTCATTGACATCACTGATATTAGCGAGCTGAAAGGCATTACATTGCTCGGCGATCATTTGCGAATTGGTGCATTGGTTACCCATACTGAGATAGAAGATTCGGAGCTGATCGCTAAACATGCGCCCTTACTAAAAGCTGCAGCACCACATATTGCGCATCGCGCTATTCGGAATTTAGGTACCTGGGGTGGCTCATTAGCGTATGGAGATCCTGCAGCTGAATGGCCTGCGTGTAGTCTTACATTAGATGCCGTCATGATTATTCATGGGCCCGCAGGGGAGCGTCGAATTTCTGCACAAGACTTTTTTATTGACCTCTATACAACATCACTTGAGCCAGATGATATTTTAGTCGCCACTGAAATTCCGATTGCGAGTAGCAATCAAGTTTTTTATTTTCATGAGTTAGCTAGACGCCATGGAGATTATGCGGTTGCTGGATTGGCAGCTGTGGCGAAGAAGCAGGGTGATGTATTGACTGACTGTGCCTTTACTTTTTTCTCAGTTGGCGCTACGCCAGTCATGGCAAGCCAAGCTCAGGACATTGTTAACGGCCAAGTAGTGAACCCAGATTTAATTGCAAGAGCAGTTAGCGCCGCACGATCTGAAATTGAAGCCATTGCAGATATCACCAACAGTGCAGAGGCTAAACAACATTTAATCGGCGTACTGCTTGAGCGCGGCCTTAAGCACATGGTTGCCTGATATATCAAATAAGAATGCGGAGACCTTTATGAGCCTCAAGAAAAGAATTTCACTGACAGTCAATGGGCTACCAGTTATTGCAGATGTGGAGCCACGTACCCATTTAGTCGATTTTTTGCGTGAAGAGTTGCATTTAAAAGGACCTCATCTAGGATGCGAGCAAGGCGCTTGTGGTGCATGCACTGTTAAGGTTGATGGTCAAATTATTCGTGGCTGCCTATACCTAGCAATTCAAGCGGATGGCAGTCAAGTAGAGACGGTAGAGGGCTTGACAAAAAGCGGCGTCTTGGCGGATCTTCAAGAATCATTTATGCGGCGTAATGCCATGCAATGTGGCTTTTGCTCTTCAGGAATGCTTTTGGCTGCTGCAGAGTTAATTGAAAAGCGACCCAAGGCGACTCGTGAGGAAGTACGTGAGTGGATTTCGGGTAATTATTGTCGTTGTACCGGTTACCACTCAATAGTAGACGCCATCGTTGATGTGTTAGTTGCGCGTGCCAGTGGCCAAAAAATTAAACCAGTGATTGCTCACGCTTAATTAATTTAGGAAAACGCATTATGAATAAGCCAAGTGATTTGAAGGGACTGGTTCTTGATCCAGTGACTAACGACCAACGCTATATTGGCGTTAGTGAGCCAAGGCATGGAGCCCGCCGCCTTTTAGAGGGACAGGGTACCTATATTGATGATATTAAGTTGCCACGGATGGGGCACGTTGTTTATTGGCGCTCGCCTGTTGCACACATGAAGATAGGCAAGATTCATCAAGAGCAGGCTAGAAAGATGCCGGGTGTTTTGATGGTGGTCGATGGTGTTGAGATGGCGAAAATTTGCAAACCTTGGGTTGCTACTTTGGGGCACTTACCCGGCATGAAGTCAGCACCTCAATATGCTTTGGCAATTGACCGCGCATGCTGGCAAGGCGAGCCGGTGGTGGCGGTAGTTGCCGAAACCCGTGCACAAGCTGAGGATGCTCTGCAACTCATTGAAGTGGAATGGGAAGAGTTGCCTGCCGTAGTCTCGATGGAGTCCGCTTTAGATCCAAAAACGCCAGTCATACATCCAGAGCTTGGTGATAATTTATGTTTTACCCGTACCCTAGATGTTGGTAATGTGGATGAAGTATTTGCAAATGCTGATGTAGTTGCAGAGGCTAGCTTTGGCTTTGGTCGACACACTGGCGTTACTCTTGAGCCTCGCTGTCAAATTGCAGATTACAACCCAGGTGATAAGCGTTTAACTGTGTATCACTCCCAGCAAGCACCACATATGATGCAAGATTTATATTGCCGTCAATTTGGCTTATCTGAATCCGATGTACATGTCATTTGTAAGGATGTTGGGGGCTCATTCGGCATTAAGGTTCATGCATACCCAGATGACTTCGCGACAGTTGGTTTGGCGATGATGCTTGAGCGGCCAGTAAAGTTTGTGGCTGACCGTCTTGAATCCTTTACTAGCGATATTCATGCAAGAGAACATCGTATTAAAGGGCGTATTGCTGCGAATAAAGCAGGCGATATTTTGGCCTTTGAGATCGATGATTTAACTGCCATTGGCCCTTATTCGATGTTTCCTAGAACTAGCGCAATTGAAGGTAATCAAGTAGTGAACTTAGTGGGCGGTCCTTACAAACATCAGCACTACCGAGCTAAATTAGACGTTGTCTTTCAGAATAAAACACCTACTTGCCAATACCGAGGAGTGGGTCATCCGATTGCATGCGCGGTGACAGAGGGCTTGGTTGATTTAGCAGCACAAAAACTACAGATGGATCCTTTGGAGTTTCGCAAGCGAAATGTCATTCCCGATGACGCCTATCCCTGCTCTGGAATTTCAGGGATTAAGCTCGAAGTTTTATCGCATGAGCAATGCTTGCGTACGATTGAAAAAATGATGAACTATTCTGCCCTGCGTAAAGAGCAAGAGCAATTACGTCAACAGGGTATTTATCGCGGCATTGGCTTTGCCACACTCATTGAGTTAACTAATCCAAGCCCTGCTTTTTATGGTGTAGGCGGCGCACGGATTGCTTCACAAGATGGCGCAACTGTTCGCTTGGATCCAAGTGGTGTGGTATCAGTATTGATCGGCGTTGGCGAGCAGGGGCAGGGTACAGAGGGTATTTATGCCCAAATTGCCGCAGATGCAGTAGGTGTCTCGATTAATCAGGTTCGCATCGTCACTGGTGATACTGATGTTACGCCTTATGGCGGTGGTACTTGGGCTTCTCGCGGTGCTGGTGTTGGTGGCGAGGCTGTATTGCTGGCTTGCCAAGCTTTACAAGAAAATATTCTGAAACTCGCCGGCGTTATTTTGAATCGACCTACTTCTGAGTTATCGATTCGCCGAGGATACGTCTTGGATAAGATAACAGGTGAACAATTATTGCCATTTGGTGAGATTGGTCGCATCGGTTATTTCCGAACGGATACTTTGCCTGCCGGATTTTCAGCTGACTTAATGGTAACGCGGCACTACACTCAAAAAGAATACCCCTTCATCTTTACGAACGGTGTTCAAGCATCATATGTTGAGGTTGATCCAGAAACAGGATTTGTAAAATTACTCAAGCATTGGGCTGTTGAAGATTGCGGGCGCGTTCTTAATCCGATGTTGGTTGATGAGCAAGTGCGTGGAGCGATTGTTCAGGGTATCGGTGGTGTGTTATTTGAAGAGTGTCTCTATGATGAGAGTGGCCTTCTGAGAAATGGCAGCATGGCTGACTATCTTGTGCCCATGGCAAATGAAATGCCTGATATCGAAGTAGCTCACGTAGAAACACCCACTCAGTCGTCTAAGCTTGGTGCAAAAGGGGCTGGTGAAGCTGGGACAGCAGGCGCTCCCGGGGCCGTCCAAAACGCGATCAATGACGCCTTGGCGCCTTTCAATGTTTCGGTTTTTGATCAACCTATTACTTCTGAAAAGATTTTACGGGCGCTTAAAAAGATCTAAGCATCAGCCTGTTGTTTAGAGTCTTGGTGCATACCCCACTCCAATGGGGTATGCAGATCCTGTAACATCAAGTTCTAATGCTCCTTGAGAGTTTGACTTCCATTAACTTGAACGGTATTGAAAGAGATATGTCCACATTAAAAGGTAAAACAGCGCTGGTGACTGGCTCAACCAGCGGTATTGGTTTAGGAATGGCTGTAGCATTGGCTAAGCAAGGCGCCAATATTATGGTGAATGGTTTTGGGGACAAAGATGCTGCTATAGCCCAGATCAAATCTTACGGTGTAGAAGTGGACTATCACGGTGCTGATATGAGTAAGCCTGCTCAAATCGAAGAGCTTATTCAATACACTGAAAAGCGTTTTGGTTCTTTGGATATTTTGGTCAATAATGCTGGTATTCAACATACCGCAAATATTGAAGACTTTCCCACAGAAAAATGGGATGCCATTATCGCGATTAACTTGAGCTCTGCATTTCACACGACGCACCATGCACTTCCTGGTATGAAAAAGCGTAATTGGGGGCGGATTATTAATATTGCATCGGTCCATGGTTTAGTGGCTTCAACACAAAAGTCTGCTTATGTAGCCGCTAAGCATGGCCTGGTTGGTTTAACCAAGGTAACTGCTTTAGAAAATGCCCGCACGGGTATTACCTGTAATGCAATTTGTCCTGGCTGGGTGCTCACACCTTTAGTACAAAAGCAGGTCGATGCTCGCGCAGAACGAGAGAGTATTTCTAATGATGCTGCGAAGCAGGCTTTAGTTTCAGAGAAGCAGCCTTCGGGAGAATTTGTAACTCCTGAGCAGCTAGGGGCTTTAGCCGTATTTCTCTGTGGCCAAGACGCCTCTGAGATTCGAGGAGTGGCTTGGAATATGGATGGTGGCTGGGCTGCGCAATAAGATCCTAGCTGGCATCCTTATTCAATGACAACCGGGTAATTTACTCGGCTGTAATTTTTCTATCGGTAATAATTTTTCCCCAAGTGGTAGATTGACTTGCAATGTATTTCGCTAAGTCTTCACGGCTTCCTGGATTAGGAGTTAAGCCATGTTCAGATAATTGCTTGTTGGTTGCTTTGTCATTGAGTACCGTAACTAAGGCTTTATTCCATTTTTCTAAAATCACATCCGGTGTTTTACCTGGGGCAACAAAAGCATACCAATTTTCTGCATCAAAGCCAGGAAAACCTGATTCAGCGATGGTGGGAATATTGGGTAGAGTGGGGGCACGCTTTAATCCAGTGGTAGCGATCGCAATGAGTTTGCCATTCTTAATATAAGGATCGGCAGTGGCTAAGGCAGCATAGTAGGAAGAAATCCGTCCACCAAGAAGATCTATCATTGCAGGACTGCCACCCTTGTAGGGAACGTGTACCGTATCAATATCAGCACGCACGTTTAATAGTTCACCCTGCAGATGTGAGGCAGAGCCGCTACCAGTAGAGGCGAATGTAATCTTGCCTGGATTCTTTTTGGCCATTGCAATATATTCTTTGAAATTTTTCACGCCCAACTCAGGAATCACAACTAGCACATTGGGAAAGGTAACGCCCATGGTGAGGGGTGCTAAATCTTTTTGAGGATCGTAAGGCAACTTCATAAGGTTTGGTGCGATTGAAAGTGGTCCAATTGAGCCAAATAAGATCACTGATCCATCTGGTGCAGCATTTGCAGTAAAGGCATGTGCAATATTGCCACCAGCTCCTGGCTTGTTATCCACAATGACATTTTGACCCAAGTCCTCACTAAGCTTTTTGGCAATCAGACGTGCAGCAGTATCTGCTGAGCCTCCAGGCGCAAATCCAACCACCATCGTGATGGTTTTCTTTGGCGGAAATTCTTGAGCATATGCTGTTGATGAAAGGCTCAAGATTGTAAGAATCAGTGTGGTGAATACTTTATTCAGTTGAATTAATTGCATGATGATGTCTCGTGTGTATTCGTTTTAGGGTTGACAGGGAGCGATATGAAGATTATCTACTTTTCCAGCCATTAATAACTGACTGGGTAAAGTACGACCAATTAAAGTTTGTAAATCTTGAGAACATGCCAGTAGTGTATCAATGTCCATATGGGTATCAAAACCCATTAGATCAAACATATGGACTAATTCTTCAGTGCAAATATTGCCTGTGGCACCTGGCGCATATGGACAGCCACCCAGACCGCCTAAGGAAGAATCAAATCGATCAATACCACTATTCACTGCTGACAGTGCATTGGCAATACCCATCCCTCTCGTATTATGAAAATGTAGGGTCCATTGCAATCGAGGATACTTATTTTGCACGGCTTGGCATACAGTCTGAACTTGAGCGGGGTTTGCCATGCCAGTGGTATCGCAAATAGTAATGCCTCTCACGCCTGCTGCTGCAAAACGATCGACCCAATGCATCAGATCAGTGAGTGAAGTTATTCCAGTCATGGGACAGCCAAAGCTTGTCGAAAGAGAAATATTGACCGGTATCTTCTGTTGATGAGCTAATTCAATAACAGAGCTTAAGGCCTTAAAGGAGTCTTCTCGTCCCATCTTGAGGTTAGCTAGATTATGAGCTTCGCTGACTGACATCACTAGATTAAATTCATCAACACCCACATAGACTGCACGCTCAGCACCTTTCAGGTTTGGGATTAGGACCGTATATTCCACGCCGGGAAATCGATCGATTCCCTTCATGACTGCTTCTGCATCAGCCAACATCGGTATTGCTTTTGGGCTGGTAAAAGAGGTCACTTCAATTTTGGCGTAACCAGCCCGACTCAAGCGATTAATGAGGGCAATTTTTTCTTCAGTGGGGATAAAAGCCTTTTCCGCCTGAAATCCGTCCCGAGTGACAACCTCCTGAATATGGAGTTTTTTGGAATTTTGGTATAGATGTGGGCTACTCATAAGGATATATAGATTTGATGCCCTAAAGGGAGTTTGTGTCTCTATTTTAAGTAAGATTTCGCAAATATTGCCTGAACAAACAAAAAAGCCAGAATAGTCTATAGTTATCGCAAAATACCGTATATTTTTATAGGCTTAAGTTATTAAAAGGAACAAAAATGGAACATACCTTACCTCAGTTGCCGTACGCTCTCGATGCTTTGGCCCCCTACATCTCCAAGGAAACCTTGGAATATCACTATGGCAAACATCATCAAACCTATGTTACGAATTTAAATAATTTAATTAAGGGTACGGACTTTGAAGCAGCTACCCTTGAAGAAATCGTTAAGAAATCAGCGGGTGGCGTATTTAACAATGCCGCTCAAGTCTGGAATCATACGTTTTACTGGATGGGAATGAAGCCAAACGGAGGGGGAGTTCCTACCGGCCCATTGGCTGATGCAATCAATGCTAAATGGGGCTCATTTGATAAATTTAAGGAAGAGTTTACAAAGTGCGCCGTTGGCACCTTTGGATCGGGTTGGGCTTGGTTAGTTAAAAAGCCTGATGGAAGTCTTGATCTTGTTTCAACCAGCAATGCTGCTACTCCATTGACCACAGACTCAACACCTTTATTGACTTGTGATGTATGGGAGCATGCTTACTACATCGATACACGTAATGCCCGTCCAAAATACTTAGAAAACTTTTGGAACTTGGTTAACTGGGATTTTGCTAGCAAGAATTTTGCTTAATTGATGAGATCCTCAGGGAAAATTTTATGACTTCAATATTGACCTCACTAGGACGCACTGTATTAGCTGGTTTCGTGCTTCTGATTCTGATTATTTTCGCTTTGGGCGGTAACTTTAGCTCTGCTGAATTGCCATTTATTTTCCGTTGGTTGCACGTGATGTTTGGTGTGATGTGGATTGGTTTGCTCTGGTACTTTAACTTTGTGCAAATTCCTTCTATGCCAAAAATCCCCGATGAACAAAAACCTGCGATTGGTAAAGTCATTGCTCCTACAGCTCTGTTTTGGTTCCGCTATGCAGCTTTATTTACCGTTTTAACTGGAATCATTGTGGCTGGTTTAAATGGTTATTTACACCAAGCTTTCACATTGCAAGTACCATTTCGTGCAATTGGTTTAGGTATGTGGATTGCTTTGATCATGGCCTTCAACGTTTGGTTTATTATTTGGCCAAATCAAAAACGTGCCCTAGGTATTGTGACCGTTGCAGCAGATGTCAAAGCAAAGTCTGCGAGAGTAGCAATGTTGACTTCTCGTTTGAATACTGTGCTTTCAGTGCCGATGCTGTTCTTGATGGTTGCGCAATCACACAATACAACTTGGTTTGTAGTTGTTTCATAAAACCAGATTGAATAACGATTGATTACAAAAGGCCCGCTATGCGGGCCTTTTTAATTCCATGAATCAATATCCCATCTATTTAACTGAGTAAAGGGGGCAATTCTTTGGTAAATGCAGCACGCTGGGCTGTAGCGCTACCCATTAGGGCAAAGCCCAGTAATGCTCCATCCTCAGATTCAAAGCGCGCCTCTAAGCCGCCCTCTATAGATTTAGTGTTCCATAGCCCCTTAGCATTTGTTGCAGGTGGTGAAACAATAGTAGGCATCGCAGGGGTCTTGACCATCACTGGCATTGCTGGATAACTGAGAGTTGTTCTTTGGCCAATAAGGCTTGGAGCTAAGGCTCTTGCAGCCTGCATGATAGGCATGACATAAGGAAGTACTAGTCCATCAACTTCAGCGCAATCCCCAAGCGAGTAGACATTTGGTGCACTTGTCTCCAACTCTCGATTAACGACAATTCCAATGTTGGTTCGGATGCCAGCAGATTTAGCCAACTCTAGCCTGGGTTTTAATCCAACTGCTGATAAGACTGCATCACAGATGAATGATGTGCCATTCGCAAGAGTAAGCCTCAGAACACTATCTTGACGATCTACGCTTTGCAAGGTAGTGCTAAAGTGCCAATTCACCCCTGCAGCATGTAATTTACTTGCCAACTCCTGAGATGCTTCTTGAGGTAATAAACGACCAAGTGCCTGAGGTGCCATGTCAATAACATCTACTTCAAAACCACCCAAGACAAGATCATTTGCAAACTCACAGCCAATCAGGCCGGCACCGAGAATCGCTACTCTTTTTTTTCCTTGAATTTGCTGACGAAATTTTTCGTAGTCTTCTAAATCATTGACCGTTAGCACTTCACTTGCTGCGCTTCCTTGGAGTGGTAGGCGAATTTGATCTGCCCCCAAGGCTAAGACTAATTTGCCATAGGGAATAACTCCCTGTTGGGTTTTGATCTCTTGCTGTTCTAAATTGATTGCATTCACCTCAGTTTGGCCTAGGATCGTAATTGCTAATTGCGACGCCATTTCTGCTGATGGAGTAGAGATTAATTGCTTCGCATCTTTCTTGTTTGCGAGAGCAGTAGAGAGCATTGGCTTAGAGTAAAAATAGCCAGGCTCCTTAGTGATCAGCGTAATCGGAATGTTTTTATCTAATTTACGAATCTCCCGAATCACGGTATATCCCGCTAAGCCGCTCCCAATAATAGTGATACTTGCTTGCGAAGATTGAGTTTCTTGATTCAAGGTGAGGCTCCCTAATGATGTACTGCAAATATGGTGGCTTAGCTGATTTGAACCATCTCAAAGTCTGATTTTGAGACGCCACAGTCTGGGCATTCCCAGCTGTCAGGAATATCAGCCCAGGCAGTGCCAGGAGCAATTCCGTCCTCAGGTAAACCTTTTATTTCCTCATAGATGAATCCACATACGATGCATTGCCAAGTGTTCATGATTTTTCCTTAATAGTGTTCTGATTTTAAATTGAATTTCAGTCCAGCGTTTATTTGGTGAAATTGAGAAAAACTTGTTACAGTGCTTCATTCCAATGCAATTTTAAGTAAAGAGAAAGATTTTTTATGTCTGGCAAAGAGCTGATGTTTACCCCAACAAGTCTTGGAGCAATTGAGCTCAAGAATCGCTTAGTAATGGCTCCACTTACCAGGATGCGAGCTGTGGCAGATCATGTGCCAAATCCACTGGCTAAAACATACTACGCGCAGCGTGCTAGTGCCGGCTTGATTATTTCTGAGGCAACTCAGATCTCAAGCTTAGGGATGGGCTATCCTGGCACTCCTGGGATCTATTCCCCAGAGCAAACCGCTGCTTGGAAAGAAGTTGTTGCGGCGGTGCATGCCAAAGGCGGGCTTATCGTTGCTCAGTTATGGCATGTCGGACGTATCTCGCATTCTTCTTTGCATCCCGAACATGGTGTGCCTGAAGCGCCTTCCGCAATTGCTCCTGTCGGGCAAACATATGGTGCCGATTGGCAGTTACATGATTATGAAATACCTAAGGCTATGAGCATTCAGGATATTGCTCGATTACTGAAGGAATACCAAGCTGCTGCACAAAATGCCAAAGCGGCTGGGTTTGATGGTGTAGAAATTCATGCTGCAAACGGTTATTTACTAGATCAGTTCTTGCAAGACAAAACTAACCAACGCAGTGACCAATATGGAGGCTCTATTGAAAATCGACTACGTCTTTTAGGCGAGGTGATTGACGCTGTAGCAATGGTTTTTCCGAGTAACCGGATTGGCGTAAGACTTTCCCCTTATGGAACTTTTAATGATATTGGTGATAGCGATCCCAAGGCGCTGTTTACCGCAGCTATTCATCAATTAAATGGATGTAACTTAGCTTATATACATATGATTGAGCCACGAGCAACTGGCGCAGGTGGTGGTGATCAGATCAATGATGATGCGCCCATCACTTCAGAGATGTTCAGGGCAGCCTATCAGGGTAAATTTATTACTGCAGGAGGCTATGATCAAGCAACTGGCGAGCAGGTCTTGGAAGATGGCCTAGCAGATGCAGTTGCCTATGGCCGCTTATTTATCTCTAATCCAGACTTGGTGGAACGTTTTAGGCAGAATGCGCCATTGAATCCCTACAACCGCGCTACGTTTTACGGTGGTAATGAGCTTGGCTATACCGATTACCCAGTCTTAAAATAAATTTGTCTTGAGGGAAATAGATAAGATCTCTAGAGCATGCAGAGATCTTATTTTTTATCTTCTGGATCTTTCAGAAGATCGTAATGGTTTGCTATTAAAAGTAGGGCGATAGAGGCGCAGCCCATGGCAAAGAATTGCCATTGATTTAGCATCGCAGTTCCGAGCACTGTCATTAATATCGTCCAACCAACAGCCATCTTTGTTCTTTTACTAAGGGGTTTCATTTCTTCATACTCCTTTAAGGCCCTTCAAGTCCCACATATTATTTTATGCAAATTCTAATTTGTATTCAATGATTGAGTCGAACTTTAGCGCTCAGTTCATTTGCTGCGCCTCTCTTATCTATTTGAGAGAGCCTTAGGGCTTCTACCTCAAAATCAGCTTGACCAGGGTGAAATTCTTCATCATTTCGCAGGTCAATGACGTATGTCCAGACCAGTTCGCGACCACGATTTTTAAATATATCGACTACTCGTTTCATGTTTACCGCCTATAGGTTGATGCTTACTTGACGCTGGTAGATTGATTGGAAGTACTCTTGGCCTTATTGAGAGCTTCTTTTAGGGTAATTAAATTTTTTGGCTCAATACGAATAACGCCTCCTCTTGGGCTATCAATATCTGCAATCAGGAAAAAAGAAACTGATGTCACAAAAGGAAAGATCATAAATAATCCGATATTCTTTTTGAAGTTACGGGCACCAAAGCCAACCAATAGATTAGCGCATATGGCAATAGACGCCATTAATGCCCAAGCAGTATTGGGGATACGATTCCACCATGCGGCCTGGACATAACCTTGGGAGTTCAAAACATCATTCATACCAGATGCAACTAATGCCATCATCGGAGTCTGTTGAGTGCGCACTGAAGGAAGGATTTCATTCCATAAGGCATCTTGTAATTCTTCAGTTCTCTGCCGAATTTTGATGATTGCCTCATGGGGTTGTTTGGAGTAAAACAAAATTCTCTGATCTAAATAGTCTTTCAGCAGATCCTTGGTTTTGTTTGCTGCTGAAGTTGGCAGAAGATCGGCTCTCAAATACTCAGTTCCAATGGCATTTGCCTCACTTTCCTCCAGGATTTCTCGCTGATCATGTCGATCAATTGCCATGGAAAAAGTAAATCCAATAATTAGCGCTAAAAGTGTAAGTGTCGCAGTTTGAATGACCCCTAAATCTTGTGATGTCTCACTATCCTTAGTGCGATAACGGCTAAGTACTACATTGCCGAACCATACCGATACGGAGAACACTAAAAAAGAGACCCCAAAAAGAATGATGGGGTGGTTTAGTAAGTATTTAATTTAAAAGCTTCCTGGGTACAAGATATCGCTAGTGACATTTTGAATATCGCGATGACCAACATGCGCCATCGTAATATCTAATTCATTGCGAATAATTTCTAAGCATTTGGTGACGCCTGGTCCACCCATAGCACCTAAGCCGTATAGGAAAGGGCGGCCGATCATTGTGCCGCGAGCACCAAGCGCCCAAGCTTTCAACACGTCTTGACCAGAGCGAATGCCGCCATCCATCCATACTTCAATATCCTTCCCAACTGCATTCACAATTCCAGGGAGGGCTTGAATGCTCGAAACAGCACCATCTAATTGACGGCCACCATGATTAGAAACAATTAAAGCGTCAGCGCCAGTATTGGCAGCTAAGCGGGCATCTTCTTCATCCAGAATACCTTTGATAATCAGTTTTCCACCCCAGAGTTTTTTGATCCACTCTACGTCTGCCCAGCTTAAGCTTGGATCAAATTGCTCAGCTGTCCAGGAGGAAAGGGAAGACATATCACCAACCCCAGAGGCATGACCCACAATATTTCGGAATGTTTTGCGGGGGGTCATTGCCATACCTAAACACCAGCGTGGTTTAGTTGCCATATCAATCATATTGGCGATCGTTAACTTCGGAGGCGCAGTTAAACCATTTTTCAAATCCTTATGGCGTTGACCTAAGATTTGCAAATCTAGCGTTAGGATAAGAGCAGAGCATTTTGCCGCTTTAGCACGCTCAATGAGACGCTCGATAAAACTTCGGTCCTTCATCACATATAGCTGAAACCAGAATGGCTTAGTTGTTCGCTCTGCCACATCTTCAATAGAGCAGATGCTCATTGTGGACAGGCAAAAGGGAACCCCAAATTTCTCTGCTGCTTGCGCTGCAAGAATCTCGCCATCAGCATACTGCATACCAGTGAGACCAGTAGGGGCCAATGCGACTGGCATCAATACTTCTTGGCCTACCATTGTTGTTTTAGTGGTGCGATTATTCATGTCTACAGCGACTCGCTGGCGGAATTTGATTTTTTGAAAATCAGACTCATTGGCGCGATAGGTTGACTCAGTCCAAGAGCCAGAGTCAGCATAGTCATAGAACATCTTGGGGGTGCGCTTTTTATGAAGTACTCGCAAGTCTTCAATATTTGTGATGAGTGCCACTAATAATCCTTCTATTTAATGAGTATTGACTGATTTAAGCTCTATCTTAGCAATACCGAGGATTTGTTTCTACAATAGGGGGATAACCCTTGCTTGGGGCCCTTGAATACCCACTGTCTGGATCAATCCTGAATGCCTCAGCTAAATCTTGCTACTGTTTTTTATTTGCTAACTGCCACCATTTTGTGGGCGGGTAATGCCATTGCTGGCCGTGCTTTAGTTGGGAGCGTATCACCAATTACCTTAACTGCTGTGCGTTGGGGCGCTGCGGCCTTAATATTATTACCCTTTGGCTGGCAAATTTTTAAACCCGGCAGTCCATTATGGAAAAACAAAATCCGCTTTTTGATACTCGGTTTATTTGGTGTTGGAAGTTATAACGTATTACTCTATTCAGCACTGCAAACATCTTCGGCGATTAATGTAACTCTGATTGGCGCAAGTATGCCAATTTGGATGTTATTAATTGGTGCAGTGTTTTATCAAGTCAAACCTAGAGTTGTCCAGATGATTGGTGCAGTAGTCTCGCTCTTGGGTGTATCAGTAGTATTAACTCGGGGTGAGCTCAGCACTTTATTGTCAATGCAAATGGTGATGGGCGACCTTTTGATTATGTTGGCTACTTTTCTATGGGCCACTTATAGTTGGATGTTGAGTCGCCCTGGCTCTAGTTCTGAGCGCGAATGGCCTTGGGCTGGTTTCTTGTCAGCACAGATTGTGATTGGTTTGATGTGGACAGGAATTTTCGAGGGCTTTGAGATTGCCTCCGGACATGCCTATTTAGACTTCAACCTTTGGACCGGATCATTGATATTATTTATTGCGATTGGGCCATCCTTGATTGCTTATCGTTGTTGGGGTCAAGGGGTGAATAGAGCGGGGCCTACAGTTGCTGCTTTTTTTGCCAACTTCATTCCTTTGTTTACCGCACTTTTTTCTGCCGCCATTCTGGGCGAACCGCCTAGCTTATTTCATGGGGTAGCCTTTGCCCTAATTGTTGCTGGGATTTGGGTTTCTTCTCCTAAAAGTCGAATGCCTAAGCTTTGATAGTTTTATTGTGTTCTAGGAAAGAATTTCAAAAAAACAGTACAGTTAGTTCTTTTGGTTTTTAAAGCTTTTTAGAGTCTATGGTTGATGTCTTAGTGATTGGAGGCGGTAATGCCGCCCTTTGTGCTGCTCTGATGGCCCGAGAGGCGGGCGCTAGCGTCTTGTTATTAGAGTCAGCTCCCAAAGAGTGGCGGGGAGGAAATTCCCCTCACACTCGCAATATACGTGCCATGCACGAAGGTCCTCAAGATGTTTTATTAGGTACTTATTCAGAGGAAGAGTATTGGGAGGATCTTTTAAAAGTAACGGGTGGACTCACTAATGAAGAGCTTGCCCGACTAGTGATTCGTTCATCTTCTAGTTGTCGCTCATGGATGATGAAACACGGTGTTCATTTTCAGGCGCCGCTATCAGGCACTTTGCATCTTTCACGTACTAATGCTTTTTTTATGGGTGGTGGAAAAGCCTTAGTCAATGCGTACTATCGCAGTGCTGAAAAGCTTGGAATTGCGATCCGTTATAACTCCTTAGTCGATTCGATTGAAATGGAAGATGGCCAGTTTGTTGCTGCCTATGTTGGTAAAGAGCGAATCGAAGCGAAATCCTGTGTGCTGGCCGCAGGCGGTTTTGAATCAAATCGCGAGTGGTTAAAGGAAGCCTGGGGAAAGAATGACTTAGGCGAATACCCGGCGGATAACTTCTTGATTCGAGGCACCAAATTCAATATGGGCGTACTACTCAAGCACATGATTGAGGCAGGGGCAGATTCAATTGGAGATCCGACACAAGCCCATATGGTCGCGATTGATGCACGTGCCCCACTATACGACGGTGGTATTTGTACTCGGATTGACTGTGTTTCTTTAGGTGTGGTGGTCAATAAAAACGCTGAACGCTTCTATGATGAGGGTGAGGATTTTTGGCCTAAGCGTTATGCCATATGGGGCCGACTGGTTGCACAACAAGCCGGTCAAATCGCTTTTTCGATCATCGACTCTAAAGCGCTTGGGCGCTTTATGCCACCAGTTTTTCCTGGTGAGAAAGCCGATACGCTTGAGGCTTTGGCAGATAAGTTGGGTATCAATCAAGCTACATTTGTTAAGACAATTCAAGATTACAACGCAGCGTGCGTAGAAGGTAACTTTGACCACACTGCATTGGATGATTGCCATACAGAAAATCTCAGCCCCCCTAAGACTCATTGGGCAAGAAAAATTGATGTAGCTCCGTTTTACGCTTATGCCGTTAGACCTGGCGTGACTTTTACTTATTTAGGATTGAAGACTGATCAAAATGCGACTGTCTATATCAACGGTAAACCAAGTGAAAACTTGTTCGTTGCGGGGGAAATGATGGCAGGCAATGTATTGGGTAAAGGTTATACCGCTGGTATTGGAATGACTATTGGAACGGTGTTTGGCAGGATTGCTGGCATCAGCGCTGCAAAAGCAGTTGGCTTAAAAGTGGAGTTAAATGATGCAACAGCTTAATTCTTTAATTCGAGAGGCATCAAATTTGGGTAATGCTAGAGCAGATCAAGAGGTCGCTCGCGTTATGCAGATTTGCAATGCCTGTCGTTACTGTGAAGGATTTTGTGCCGTCTTTCCGGCGATGACAAGGCGAATTGAATTTAATGCTGCTGATGTGCATTACCTCGCAAACTTATGTCATAACTGCGGAGCTTGTTTGCATGCTTGTCAATACGCACCTCCACATGACTTTGCAGTGAATGTTCCTTTGGCAATGGCTAAGGTCCGTCAAGAAACTTATATTGATTTTGCATGGCCTCATGCCTTAGGAAGTCTCTATAAACAGAATGGTATTACGGTGGCTTTGGCAAGCTCCATTTCCCTGATAGTCTTTTTACTAGTATCGCTTGTACTGAATGGCACTCTATTTATAGCTCCAAATGGCGGAAACTTTTATGCGATCTTCTCTCACAACACTTTGGTCTTGATGTTTGGATCTGTATTTTTATTTGCAATTTTTGCCCTAGGCCTGGGCGTTACTCGTTTTTGGCGCCAGATTTCACCGGGGACTATATCTGGTGCGGCTGCGGCTGAAGCTACCCATGATGCTTTAACTTTGAAATATCTTGGTGGGGGTCATGGTAAGGGTTGCAATAATGAAGATGATGCTTTCTCGTTGTGGAGAAAACGTTTTCACCATTTCACTTTTTATGGTTTTATGTTGTGCTTTGCGTCAACTAGTGTTGCCACCTTGTATCACTATCTTTTGGGCTTATCGGCACCTTATGCCCTGAATAGTCTGCCAGTCATATTGGGAACTGTAGGCGGAATCGGTCTTCTCATTGGTCCTGCAGGATTACTTTACTTAAATTACAAGCGTGATAGCGCTCATGGTGATGCAAATCAAAAGCCTATGGATAGGGCATTCATATTGTTACTTTGGTTAATTAGTGCATCTGGTCTTGGGCTCTTGGCTTATCGTGATACCTCTTGGATGTCTATTTGGTTGGCTGTGCATCTTGGTTTTGTGATGAGTTTCTTTTTGACAATGCCTTATGGAAAATTTGCGCACGGCATATATCGCACTGCAGCATTATTGAAAAATGCGATAGAAAAACGGCAAAAAAGTAAGCTCCAGCTTGGTACTGACTAGCAAGGCTAAAACCCTTCATTCACAGTTTCAAGCTTTCTAGAGGGGGTAGCACCCGGGTTTTTGCATTCCACCCCCATTAATAGCCTTAAATCGGTATCATTTAGCACTTATCTCAGAAATTCTTAGGAAATTACTATGCCAGGCTTGCTACCAAACGTTGATCCAGATGGATTGTTGGAGTTCTCAGTCGTTTACACCGATCGATCCTTGAATCACATGTCTGAAGAATTTAAGCGGGTGATGGTGGATATTTCCAGCGTCTTAAAAGATGCTTATAACGCGAGCTCAGCGGTAATCGTCTCGGGAAGCGGCACTTTTGGTATGGAGGCCGTAGCACGTCAATTTGCAAATCAGCAAAAGTGTTTGGTATTACGTAATGGCTGGTTTAGTTATCGCTGGACGCAAATTTTTGATTTGGCCAATATTACGAGCGACGTTACCGTTATCAAAGGTAGACAGTTAGAGAATTCTACTCAAGGTGTATTTGCTCCTGCGCCAATCGAAGAGGTGGTCGCTTTCATTAAGAAAGAGAAGCCCGCAGTAGTATTCGCTCCCCATGTTGAAACCTCTGCTGGAATTATTTTGCCAGATGATTATCTAAAGGCAGTAGGTGAAGCTGTTCAATCTGTTAATGGCTTATTTGTTTTAGATTGCATTGCTTCTGGCGCTATGTGGGTGGATATGAAAGCCTGCAATGTCGATGTTCTGATTACGGCTCCTCAAAAAGGCTGGAGTAGTTCTCCATGCTGTGCATTGATTGCCTTGGGTGATCGCGCTCGTGAGAAGATTGAGTCTACTCAAAGCAGTAGTTTCTCAATGGACCTCAAGAAATGGTTGCAAATTATGGAGGCTTATGAGAAGGGTGGTCATGTGTATCACACTACTATGCCTACTGACGCCCTGAAAATTTTGCGCAATGTGATGAAAGAAACACAAGCGCTTGGATTTGCTGCTCTAAAACAAAAGCAAATTGAGTTAGGCTCTAAAGTACGTGAGTTATTGATATCAAAGGGATACGACTCTGTTTCTGCAAAAGGCTTTCAAGCTTCAGGCGTCGTCGTTAGCTACACTAAGGATCCTGATATTCAGTCTGGTAAAAAGTTTATTGCTCTTGGTTTGCAAACTGCTGCTGGTGTACCGTTACAGTGCGATGAAAGGCCAGATTTCCGTACTTTCCGTATTGGTCTTTTTGGCTTAGAAAAATTAGCACATGTTGATCGTACAGTAGGGCAACTAGCCAAAGCCTTGGAAAAAATTACTGAAGCTGAAGCACAGCCTGCTTAAGTAGTTGATTGAAAAAAATCAGGCCATCATTTGATGGCCTTTTTTATTACCTCGCCAGCGGATTAGGGCTTGCCTCACCAATTTTGTGTAGGGTATTGTTATCAACATGATGAAATAGGTCTTCTTGGCCTTTTATCTTTAAGACCGTATCTTGTTCATAAGACCAGGTGCCATCATCGTGAATATTGACCGCTATACGATATTCAACCGTTCTAAATGCATATTCTAAAAATGGATTTGAAGAAATTCCTGCATTCAAATCACCTTCTTTTGCCAATAGTTCAAATTGCTTAGCTGTGGCAGTGGCTTTACCCATAGCCATCGTTGTCATGCCTCGCGGAATGGTGAGGGTATGAATGATATTGCCGGTTGCTGGTTCCCAAAGCCAGTAACCAACTTGGTCATGATATGTTTTGACTTGATCAGGCTTGGTGATGTGAGAGTGATACCTCAGGCCATAAAATAATTGTGGGCCATTGGTTTGAGGATCTACAGGCTGAAGTTCGATACGTTCAACATAGGCTTGTTTTTTAGGACCCTCTGCTTTTGGCTTAACGTCAAGCCCACGCACACCCTCCCAAATCCCTGCCATGCCGGTAAAGGGGCCGAGCATACTCAGAGTATCAACCGAATAGCCTTGGGGTTCTGTAAAAATATCGCTAGGAAAATCATTCATGGATAACTTTCTACACCTGCAGTATTGACGAAAAATAATTGAGTATTATCAACGAACTTTGCCGGAAAATGATATGAATTTTCAATTGATAGGCTCCACATCATCGAGCGCATTAGATTTTTTCGAATCCTGAGATTTTTTATTAGGATTATTACGAACTAAAAGCGACATAGCTGCAATGACTAAAGCCATACCACTAATTTGCATCCATGTAATTGGTTCAGATAAAAAAACATAGCCCATGAAAATGGTAGAGACAGGGCCAAGTATTCCTGCTTGTGCAACAAGAGGCGAGCCAATACGATTGATTGCTACCATAATCATGAGCATGGGAATGACCGTGCATACGCTGGCATTAATTAAACTAAGCCAATAGACTTGTAGTGGCTGTTCAAATAAGGTGGTGGGGCTATACATCAATGACTGTATCAGGCTGAATACGGTTGAGGCTGTGCTTGCATAAACGACTAGGCGAACGCTACCAATACGTTTCACCATCTCTCCTGCGCCAATCATATAAATAGCATAGAAGCACGCGCTTAGGAATACGAGGATCATTCCAAGCCATGCGCTTACACCACTTGAGCTAGCGTCTTGAATAAAAACTACAATGACGCCGAGATAGCCAACAACTAAAGCGGACCACTGCAAACGCGAAATCGATTTTTGTAAAACAAAATAAGAGATGAGCAACACAATAGTAGGGGTGAGATAAAGAATCATTCTCTCTAGGCCTACAGAAATATATTGCAGCCCTAAAAAATCAATATAACTGGAAAGAAAGTAACCCAAAAATCCAAGGCCAATCAACTTCAGTCGATCCGCCCAAACCAATGGATTCATAGGTCTTCTGCGTGAGTGCCACCAATAGATGCCCCAAAACATCGGAAAGGCCATCAGCATTCTTAGAGCGAGGAGTGTCTCTGCATTTGCACCATCGGCAAAGGCAAGCTTAATCAGAACAGCTTTACCTGAGAATAGTATTGATCCAGTAGCAGCCATGAGGAGGCCATACAGATAGGGTTGATGATGTGTTGGGCTAGTAGAGGACTGCATGCACTTTAAAGAAGCTTATTCAGCAAGCCTCTCATTTCTGAGATGGTCTCAGACGGAGTTAAGCCAATAGGGCCAATACCTTGATTTACTAAGCTATCGGCTGCCATAGCATGGAGCTGCACTGCTATACCAGTCGTATCCCAAAGACTTAATTGGTGACGTATACCTTGCGCTGCAAGTGCAGCAATACTACCAGTGAGAACATCGCCCATACCACCAGTCGCCATGCCAGGATTACCTTCTTCACATTGGGATATCGAGTTACTAGGAGATGCAATGAGTGTGTGCTGTCCCTTGAGAACCACGATTGATTGCGTAAGGTCCACTAGTTGTTGGAGTGCTGCAATCCGATGCTCTTGAACATGCGCTGCAGTATTTTTGAGCAACAGTGCAGCCTCACCAGGGTGGGGCGTTATGACTGATTGCCCTGGAAATTGTTGATTGCGGATTTGAAGTAAGTGCAGTAGATCTGCTGATGTAGCAATTAAGTTAAGAGCATCAGCATCGATAATGATTGGTATCTGACTACTACTTAAAATATCGGCTAGCCAAGACTTAGCTAGGGATGACATTCCTAGGCCGGGTCCAATGGCAATGACATCAGGTTGATTTTTTGTGATCACTAAATTCGCTTCTGAGTCTGCAAGACGAATCATCAGCTCTGGATGATCTTGGCATGCATGAGCCGACTTTGGATCAAGCATTTCTAGAATCGTCCAGCCAGCTCCTAAATGGAGGCAAGCATTGCCAGCCAATAAAAGTGCTCCCGCCATGCCAGGCGCACCGCCCACTAAAATGACTTTGCCAGCATCTCCTTTGTGCTCCGAAGGTGATCGCTTTAAGCGTCCCGCTAATTCGAGTGCATTGAGTTTTTTGGGGGAGGCAGTCATTAGTTTTGTATCGAGCTGCATTTTTAGGATATTTTTACTCAGCTACTTTTGCACCTTCGATTCCATGACGTTTCATTGATTCTGCAACAAAGCCTGAGGACTTTAAATCAGTAATGATGGCGTTTAAGTAGGCAGTCGTTTTTTCATAATCGGTGCGAGCCTTTGGAATTCCAATCGCTTGATTAATGACCATAAACCGTCCAGGAATCATACGTAATCCGTTATATCGCTTGGCATCACTCTCCAGTTGCTGCTTTACGCCTGCAGCCACATTCCCCTTGCCGGCCATAAAGTCATCAATCACCGCCTGTGAACTAGCGGCTCGTATTAGCGCTGCATTTTTAATTTCACGCGTGAGATACAGATCGTAAGCGCTGCCTTTGCCAACCACAATTTCTACTCCAGAACGATCTACTTCTTCATTCGTCTTTAATGCAGAGTCGCCTTTCACCATGTAAGCTCCTTCAATCTGAATGTACGGTGGAGTGTAGCTAACATCTGCCCCTCGTACTGGATCAATTGCAACAAAGATCAGATCAATATTGCCTGTCTTAATTGCATCTACGG
>Ga0114975_10000797_pt1 | contig 23072 bp, 14 predicted proteins | sample S_130626_EF_Meta_FD_87031 | JGI IMG/M metagenome (GOLD analysis project Ga0114975, IMG submission 87031) | Freshwater microbial communities from Lake Simoncouche, Canada to study carbon cycling - S_130626_EF_MetaG | ecosystem: Environmental > Aquatic > Freshwater > Lake | place: Lake...
CGAAGTTCGTCTTGAGAAGGATGTCCAGAAACATGCACGAAATGATCTTTTTCAGTCATCACATCGATTTGTTTTTTAGCTAGAGCATCAAAAAGTCCGAAGATTTTTTTCTCATTTCCTGGGATAATTTTTGAAGAGAAAATCATTAAATCGCCAACTGTGAAACGAATTGACGGGTGAGTGTCGGTGGCAATTTTTTTAGCCGCTGCGTTTGGCTCACCTTGGCAACCTGTGCAGATTACGAGGATATCTTTTTTGTCATAAAATTTCATTTCACGATCGGAAATGAAGTCGAAACCTTCCATGAAATAGCCACTTTTGCGACCAACTTCGCAGATGCGGTGAAGTGAGAAACCAGCCAAAACAACTTTACGGCCGACTTCTTTGGCAATTCTTGCAATGGTGTGAACGCGCGCTATGTTAGAAGCGAAAGTTGTAACACCAACCAAACCTTTACGATCTTGAATTAGAAGTTTTAGAGAATGGTAAAGGTCACCTTCAGACCTGGAGTGTCCTTCGCTTAACGCATTTGTTGAATCGCAAATTACGGCTAAGAATTTTCCTTCATCACCATATTTTTTGATAATTTCTTTGTCTGAAATTTCGCCAACTACTGGATCTGGATCGAATTTCCAATCGCCAGTGTGAAGCACATTTCCTTTTGGAGTTTTGATGATCAAAGCTTTCATCTCAGGAACTGAGTGAGTTAGGCCCAAAAATTCAATTTTGAAGGGGCCTAATTCTAGATCTTTTGTATTGTCGATTAGATGGATTGGAACTTTTTTATCTAATTTAAATTCTTCCAATTTTGAACGCAGAAAATTTGCAGCTAAGTTGGTTGCATAAACTGGAACTTCAAGATCGCGCCATAAATGCTGAACTGCGCCTAAATGATCTTCGTGAATGTGAGTGACAATGATGCCAAGAAGATTTTTTTTGTGAGCTTTGATGAATGAAAGGTCGGGAGCTAGCATGTCGATTCCTGGAACATCTGAGGCGAAACCAACGCCTAAATCCACCATCAACCATTTGCCGTCAAGATGGTAAAGATTAACATTCATGCCAATTTCATTAGCGCCGCCAAGGGGCAAGAATAGTAGGTCGGAGTGGTGTTTTTTTAAGTTAAGATCCATTTGGAATATTTATTTTGATTTGGAGTTTAAGGGTTTGGTGTTTTGAGGTGGGAAAGTTTAAAGTGGAAAGATGTTGGAAGCAAGTAGTTGGTGGGGGAATCTTTTTTCCTCCCCTCCTTTTTAAGGAGGGGCTGGGTGGTTATTCGCGAACTTGTATTTAAAAGTTCTGATGGAGGAAGTTTGAGAATTATCTTAAGTTTTTACCGTGAGAATAACCACCCCAACCCCTTCTTAAAAAGGAGGGGCTTTAGATAAGCGGAAATTAGAAAGGAAGGGCTTTAGATAAGTGGAAATTAGAAAGGAGGGGCTTTAGATAAGCGGAAGTTGTTGAAATTAAAGATCAGTTCGACCCCAATCCCTACTTGAAAAATTGGAGAGTTTTATTATTTGGAATTCATCTCATAAACCAAACGAAGACCATCCAGCGTTAGGTCTGGCTCGTGATGATTGATGGTGTTTGCAAGTGCATCTTTGAAAATTTCGGAAAGTCCGCCAGTCATAATTCTGGTGGTTTTTTCGCCATGCTCTTTTTCGATTTTTGCTACAAGGCCTTCGATCAAAGAAATATATCCGAAATAAACTCCAGAATTCATCGCCTCAATGGTGTTTTTACCAATCACATTTACTTGAGGTTTCACAGTAATTTTTGGCAATTTTGCGGTCATGTCGTGCAGGGCTTTTAGCGAAAGATTAATTCCTGGGGAAATTACTCCGCCAAGATATTCGCCGTTTTTGCCAACCACATCAAAAGTTGTGGCGGTTCCGAAATCGATTATGATTAAATTGCCGCCGAATTTTTTATAGCCGGCGATTGAATTGATTAAACGATCGGCGCCAACTTCGTTTTTATTTTTAACTTGAATATCGATATTTAATTTCGCATCCGCTTCGCCAACTACCAAAATTTGGCAATTGGTAAATTTTTTCATTGCTTCCAAAATTTTGCCCGTAAGCGCCGGAACTACAGAAGCGATTATGGTGCCAGAAATTTTCAGACAGTCGATTTTAGCCGTCAAAAAAAGTTCGATTAAATCGATGGCATAATCATCAACATTTTTTTTGGTATCAGAAATTAAGCGCCATTTGTGGGTGATCTTTTCACCCTCAAAAAGGCCGATAACGATATTAGTATTTCCGATGTCGAAGGTGAGAATCATGAAAAATTACTGTAACTTTTTGCAGGCTGCAGCAATTCTTTGCATGGCGTTTTCTAAGAATTCGTCGCTGGCGGCGTAAGAGATTCTAAAAAATCCTTCAAGACCAAAAGCTGAACCTGGAACAACGGCAACCAAAACTTCTTCAAGTAAATAAGTTACGAAATCGCTGTCATTTGAAATAACTTTTCCAGCTGGAGTTTTTTTGCCAAACAAACCCAAGCAAGATGGGAAAACATAAAATGCGCCATTTGGAACATTACATTCAATTCCATCAATGGCATTAAGCATTGATACAACTTTGTCGCGGCGTTTTTGGAAAATTTCAGCGTTAGTTTTTAAGTAAGCATGAGTTGCGCTTAAAGCTTCAACAGAAGCGGCTTGCGAAATTGAACATGGGCTGGAAGTGCTTTGAGACTGAATCATCGACATTGCTTTAAGCAATTTTTTAGGTCCCGCGCCATAACCAATTCTCCAACCAGTCATTGAATAAGCTTTAGAGACGCCATTCACGATTAAAGTGCGATCTTTTAATTTTGGTTCAACTTCTGAAATTGTGGCGAATTTTAAATTGTCGAAAATTAAATGTTCGTAAATGTCATCAGCCATGATGTGAACTTGTGGGTGCGCAAGCAAAACTTCAGCTAAAGCTTTTAAGTCAGCAGCAGAATAGCATGCGCCAGTTGGGTTGCTTGGAGAATTTAAAATTATCCATTTAGTTTTTGGAGTAATTTTTGCTTCTAAATCTTTTGGAGAAATTTTGAAATTTGTTTCTGCGCCCGAATTTACAATCACAGGAGTTCCGCCAGCAAGCAAAACCATATCAGGATAAGAAACCCAGTAAGGAGCTGGAATAATAACTTCGTCGCCCGCGTTTAAAGTGGCAACTAAGGCATTGTAAATAACTTGCTTCGCGCCTGTAGAAACACAGATTTCTGAAGCCTTATATTCAAGGCCATTTTCTCTTTTGAATTTTTCGATGATGGCTTTTTTAAGAGCTGCAGTTCCGTCAACTGCTGTATATTTTGTGTCACCTTTTTGAATGGCTTTAATTGCAGCTTCTTTAATGTGATCTGGAGTGTCAAAATCTGGTTCGCCCATTCCAAGAGAAATAATATCTTTGCCTGAAGCCTTTAATTCTGCGGCTTTCATTGAGATTGCAATTGTTGGAGATGGTTTGATATTACTGAGAGAATTTGCGAGGAAGGACATGTTGATTTTGGTTTAAAATGTTAATCGATTTTGAAAGTCTGATGAAAAGAGTGATGAAGCAGTTTAAAAATGCCAAATGATTTTCTACGGTGATTGACTTTTGCGGGGGCGGTTTATATTTTCGCCGCTTCTTTTTGTCAACTAATCTAAAAATTAAAAAATCATGTCAGGTGTAGTTGGAACTAATCCTTTATTCTTAGGTTTAACAAGACCTCCGCTTTTGATGGGAGTAAGTTATACTTTCGCCGCTCTTAACGGTATCGTTTCTCTTTTAGCATTCGTTATTACCAGTAAATTCTTCTACCTTTTTATCATGCTTCCGGGCGTGCATATGCTTGGTTGGTTTATTTGTTTGAAAGAGCCAAGAGCAGTTGAATTATTCATCGCAAAATTTTCTAAATGTAACATTTGTCGTAATAAGATTTATCACGGCGGCACAAATTCTTACGATGTTTATTAGTTAAATAAATCCTGTCATCCCGAACGCAAGTGAGGGATCTCATGAGTTTGACGCTGAACTCATGAGATCCCTCACTTGCGTTCGGAATGACAGTTTGTATTCTTTATTCATAGTTGGATGAGTTCTTCATCCGATTTTTTATCTTTTATCTCATGCATAAATATCGCACTCATAATTGTTCAGAATTGAACAAAACTAATGTTGGACAAGTTGTAAAACTTTCAGGTTGGGTTCACTCAAAAAGAGATCATGGAAGTTTGATTTTTATTGATTTGCGTGATCATTTTGGTCTTACGCAATGTGTAATTGATCAACAAAATACTTCTCTAAATCTTGATGAAATTGCCGCGATCAAATTGGAATCGGTGATTATTGTAACTGGTGAAGTGAAAGCTAGAGCTTCAGAAGCTTTGAATCCAAATATTAAAACTGGTGAAGTAGAAGTTAAAATTAATGAGCTTGTTGTTGAATCTCTAGCCGAACAAATCCCATTCCAAATCAACGACAATAACGAATATCCAGAAGAAATGCGTTTGAAATATCGCTTTTTGGATTTGCGTCGTGACAAAACTCACAAAAACATTGTTCTTCGAAGCCAAGTAATTTCAAGCATCCGCTCTGAAATGACTAGTCAAGGATTCCTTGAAATTCAAACTCCAATTCTTACTGCATCAAGCCCAGAAGGAGCGCGCGATTATTTAGTTCCAGCACGACTTCATCCTGGAAAATTTTACGCACTTCCACAAGCGCCACAACAATTCAAACAGCTTTTGATGGTTGCTGGGTTTAATCGTTATTTCCAAATTGCTCCATGCTTCCGCGATGAAGATTTGCGCGCTGATCGTGCTCCAGAATTTTATCAGCTAGATATGGAAATGTCTTTCGTGACTCAAGAAGATGTGTTTGGGGCGATTGAGCCAGTTTTGAAAAGCATCTTCAAAAAATATGGCGTGAAAAAAACTTCCGATGAAGATTTTGTTCACATCAAATATGACGACGCGATGTTGAAATATGGTATCGATAAACCAGATCTTCGTAACCCGATTTTGATTTCTGATGCGACTGAAATTTTCCGTGGTTCAGAATTTTCAATTTTTGCAAAACAAATTGATCAAGGTGCAACTATCCGCGCAATTCCTGCGCCAAAATGTGCGGCGCAACCAAGATCATTCTTCGATAAAACAATAGAATTTGCTCAAGCCAACGGCGCGAAGGGTTTAGCTTACATTATTTTTGATGAAAATGGTGAAGGAAAAGGCCCAATTGCGAAATTTTTAACTGCAGAAAAATTGGCTGAACTTAAACAAACTGCGGGCTTGAATAATGGCGATGCAGTTTTCTTCTCTTGTGGCAAAAAATCTGAAGCCGCGAAAATCGCTGGTCAAGTGCGTATTAAACTTGGAAATGATTTAAATTTAATCGACGAATCAATTTATAAATTCTGCTGGATTGTAGATTTTCCAATGTTCGAATTAAATGAAGAAACTGGCAAAGTTGAATTTTCTCACAATCCATTTTCAATGCCACAAGGTGGTTTAGAAGCTTTGAATTCTAAGGATCCATTAACCATCAAAGCTTTCCAATATGACATCGTTTGTAACGGTGTAGAACTTTCTTCAGGCGCGATTAGAAATCACAAACCTGAAATTATGTATCGTGCTTTTGAACTTGCTGGTTATGGCAAAGAAGTAGTGGAAAAACAATTTGGTGCGATGCTTAACGCCTTTAAATTTGGCGCTCCACCCCACGGTGGATTGGCACCAGGAATTGATCGTATTATTATGCTTTTGGCAGATGAACCAAATATTCGCGAAGTAATTCCGTTCCCAATGAATGGTAAAGCGCAAGATTTGATGATGGCGGCTCCGGCCAATGTTTCTGAGAGACAGTTGAAAGAGTTGAATGTGGAGCTTAGTAAAAAGGCGAAGGATGCGTTAAATAGTTAATAATAAAATTCACATTCGTCATCCTTGGGCAGCATTGCTGCCTGAGGATCTAATGAGTTAGGGCGCGATGCAGGACGGGGTTTGTAACTCCGTCCTAAAGTTCAGTTCCAAACTAACAAGGACATGAAAGTTAATACGGGGTTACAAACCCAGTCTTGCATCGGTTTAAGACTCATGAGATCCTCGGGCCAAAGGCCCAAGGATGACGAATTATTTTTTGTCAAAAAGAAAAAAATCATGCAAAATAAATTCTACCTCACCGAGAAACTTCCTCCTTACATCTTCGCTGCAATGTATAAACTGAAAAGCGATGCTGCCGCCTCGGGCGTTGAGATTATTGATTTCGGAATGGGAACTCCAGATTCTCCACCACCACAATTTGTGATGGATCGTTTGGCCGAGCTTTCAAAAGATGGAAAATTATTTGCTTATTCGGTGACTGGCGGAATTGAAGTTTTGCGTGAAGCGATTTGCGATTATTATCAGCGTCGTTTTGGCGTTGCTCTTGATGCTAAGTCGGAAGCCTTGGTAACAATTGGTGCAAAAGAAGGAATTGCATCACTGGCAACTGCAATTTCTAGCCCGCAAAATTATTTTGTCGTGCCTTCTCCTGCTTACCCAATTCACACTTTTGCTTTCACACTTTCTAAAAGTAATGTGGTGCATTTGCCCGTAATTAAATCGAGCGAATTTTTGCGCGATTTCAAAAAATTTGTTGAAGAAAAAATTGCCAAAGGCGAGGCCAAGCCTTTGGCGGTGATTGTGAATTATCCATGCAATCCAACCACTGAAATTGTTGGTTTAGACTTCTATCAAGAAATGGTTGATTTTTGCAGAAGACATCAAATCTACATCATTTCTGACATTGCTTACTGTGAACTTTATTTTGATGAAAAAGACAAGCCACATTCGATCCTTGAAATACATGGCGCCAAAGATATTGCGATTGAATTTTCTTCTGTTTCAAAAAGCTATTCTATGCCAGGATGTCGCGTCGGTTTTGCGGTTGGAAACCCAACTTTAATTGATGCGCTTTATCGAATTAAATCTTATTTAGATTATGGCTCGTTCAATCCGCTGCAAATGGTGGCTGTGGATGCGCTGTCAGAAAAAAGTGACGAATATTTAAAAAACTTACGCCAACTTTATAAAGATCGCGGCGAATTTTTATGCAATATTTTAGAAAAAGAACTTGGTTGGCATGTTGAAAAACCTAGAGCCAGCATGTTTATTTGGACGCGTTTGCCAGAAAAATTTGCCAATATGACATCTTTTGATTTTTGCAAAAAAATGATTCAAGAAGCTGGGGTTGTAATGACACCGGGAAGTTCATTTGGTGAAAATGGTGAAGGTTTCGTTAGATTTTCTTTGATTCGCAGTGAAGCAGAGATGAATAGAGCAGTAGCAGCTTTGAAGAGAGTTTTTTTTGAATAAAAAATTCAATTAAAATCACCAACTGATGATTAACTTTAAAATCCTAACAATTTTCCCCGATCTTTTCCCTGGTCCCTTAGCTGCATCAATCACGGGTGGGGCTTTAGAAAAAAATCTCTGGTCAATTGAAGCGATTAATATTCGCGATTATGCCAAAGATAAAAGAGGAACAGTGGATGATATGCCTTATGGCGGTGGGGCGGGTATGGTTTTGAAGGTGGATGTTTTGGCTGATGCGATTGAGAAAAATTTGTTATCGGAAGAAAAACAACATGAAAATCACAATAAAAAATCTTCAAAAATAATTTATTTGTCGCCGCGTGGAAAAGTTTTGACGCAAAAAATTGCGCGAGAATTGGCTGAAGAAAAAGAAATTATTTTGCTGTGTGGGCGCTATGAGGGAGTTGATCAAAGAGTTTTGGATGAATATGAAATCGAAGAAATTTCTATTGGTGATTATGTTTTAAGTGGTGGTGAAATTGCCGCTTTTGTTTTGATTGATGCGGTGCTTAGAAATGTTGAAGGTGTTTTGGGCGCTGAAGAATCCCTGTCGGAAGAATCTTTTGGTGCGAAAGAAAATTCGCAGTTTGATAATTTGCTAGAATATCCGCATTACACTAGGCCACAAGAATGGCGCGGTCGTGAAGTGCCAGATGTTTTGACTTCGGGTCATCACAAGAATATTAATGAATGGAGAAAAGAAAAAGCCATTGAGATTACGAAGAAAAATCGCCCTGATTTGTTTGAAAAGTTTTCAAAAACCGCTGGTTGAGCGGAGTCGAAACCAGCGGATGCTTCTTGCTGCAGACTTTATAAAATGTGGATTTTTGCTTTTTTAACTCAGCGGCCGTGACCTTCCGTTGGTTTCGACTCCGCGTCAGCCGACGGTTTTTTTATTTCTAATCCGCGCGGGCCAATGGTTGCGAAAATAAAACTACTTGCCGATTAAAATTACCTCACCAAGTTGCTTCTCAGTTTTTTAAAAAATTACGGAGAAATGTATGTCAAAATTAAAAAAATTTTCACCTCTTCCTCAACAACAAATCAGCCAAATAATCTCGCAATCAGAAAGCATAATTCCACCAATTGCAGCGCGGGTGCAACATAAGATTGAAGAGCATCCAAATCACAAAATTCTCATAGGGTTATATAACGCAGCCACCGACAAAAAAGAATTTCTAAATAACAACATGCAGAAAGTAACTCGTTTTCTTAACGAGTGCGAATTGGTTGGTTATCCTGGTGAAGTAAATGATTTGAACAAAAATACTTATGTGCTGGGCATGGATGGTGTGTCCTTGATCTCGTCTTACATGGATAGTAAAGGCAGAAGAGATATTGCTTCTCATCCAGTTAAGGCAGTGAAAAATACTCAAATTATTGCGCCAAATGGCTCTAGAAAACATTCGGATAATTTTTTAGCGACAAATGGAATATTGCCAGCTTTCCAAGAGCAATTATTGGCAGATTTTAGAGAAGCGGGAGATGGAAAGTTTGAAAAAAGTTATTTGGTCGAAACCTTTGGTACCAATGGTGGTGACCATGTGTTATGTTTAACAATTCGTAAAGAAGCTGGTGAAAAAGATCCGCTGATTCATTTATTTGATTCTTCTAATTCATTAATCAGAAATGGCGTGGAGGCTAATAAAAACAGTATTGCTGGAGGTTGGTGTTCGCAAATGACCGTTAATGCTACGCTGAAAGCGGTTTTTGATGATCTGTATCCTGAGTTTGGTCTGACTTTTAACCTGGAAAAATATTATAATAATTCTGAACCTTTGCAAAGATCGGGGTCTTCTTTATGTGCAACTTTTGCTTGCGAAACTGCTCATGAATTTGCGGCGATGAGCCGAGAGCAGCATGAGGCGCATTTGCAAGGTTATCAATATCCTAGTTTATTTGGCGGAAAAACTGAAAGGCTGGTTGATTTAGATCATTTGGAAAATGGCTATATGCCGCAAGGACCATCAGCATTGCCTGCGCAAAAAGTTGTTATGTCGCATTTTACTGACACTGGTTTGAAACCTAGACTTGAAGAATTGAATAAGGTTTTTCACGAAACCAAAGGAGGAAAGGTTGAAACAATGCGTGATCGCATTGCTAGATATCAAAGCCCAGAGGGCGAAAACCAAATTGCTGAGCAAAAAGCTTTAAGACAAAAAATTGGGCATTTATTTGAGATTGTAACTAATCATGAATTTTTACAAAAAGCTGAAGGTGTTGAATATGTGCCAATAGATCAGCCTTATGGTGAAAGCCCTTATATTCCGGCTGGTGCTGATTTTCAAAAACCTCCTGAAGAGGCTGCTGGCTTGGTAAAAGAGCTGAACAGAATTCTGCCAGTTACAAATAAAGTGAATCGCTGCGAAGTGGATGAGGAAGCTCAAACTGTTACAGCAGTGGTTTATATTGGAAAAATTACTGGTGATAGGATTAAGGATTTAATGCGGGAAAAGGAAATTTCTGTGCAAGAAAGATTAATAGATTTATCTGCCAATGTGGTTGGGGTTAATCCAGAGTTAAGTCAGTTAACGGAAATGAGAATGGTTTTTCCAAGAGATAGGATAGCGGATTTAGAAGAAGAATTTAAGACTAAGAAACCTATTTATCAGCCAGCAAATCATTCTTTTATGCCACAAGGAGTAACGGCTCCGATTAGGGGAGTGGGGCAGTTGCAGGGTGGGAAAGAAAATAGATTGGTTGTTTAACGATGAGTAACCGGTGGCCCAAGCGGAGTCGAAACCACCTGAAGGTTCCTGCCGCAGATTTACTTCATGGCAGGAACCTTCAGGTGGTTTCGACTTCGCTTGGGCCACCGGTTTTTTTATTTTGATTTTAACTATTCTGTCTCTTTCTTCCCCGAAGAAATCTTTCTAGTTGCACCAGTTGGTCTTGGTTTTTGTTCGCCTTCAACTCTAGCTGGTCTTTCAGGTCTAGCTCTTTGTGGTCTATCTCTGTTTTCAGAACGCGGGCTTCTAGAATCTCTATCTCTATTTTCAGGACGCGGCCCTCTAGAATCTCGGCTCTTACTTGGAGTGTGAGGTTTAGCATGAGGCTTCGAAACTCTTGGTTTCGCAGCCGCTTTTTTACCTTTAAATAAACTTACCAAAAACTCAAAAAATCCAACTTTCTTCTTATCTTTAGAATGCTGAGTTTCTTTGTGAACAGGCTTTCTAACTTCTCTTTTATCAGAATCAGAATTTCTGCTTTCTCTGTCTTTGCTTGAAGAATGAGTTGGTTTTTTATGACCACGATCTTCATCTTTTCCTGAACCAATGCGGCTTGCAGAAGAGCCTGAAGATGCTTTGTGGAAAGGATGTGAATCATCCACTGGAATTTTGTAGTTAATTGCTTTTTCAACAGCTAATAACAATTTGTCGTCATGAGGATCACAGAAGGAAATAGCCACGCCTGTGCGCCCAGCTCTTGCAGTGCGCCCAATGCGATGCACATAACTTTCAGGGTCACTTGGAATATCATAATTAATCACATGGCTGATGGCAGGAATATCAATGCCGCGAGCCGCAACATCAGTTGCAACTAGCACGCTAATTTTTCCATCACGGAAATTATTTAGGGCTTTTTCTCTAGCCGATTGAGTTTTGTCGCCATGAATTGCTGCAACTTGAACGCCGCTTCTTTCTAAGGCTTCAACCACATCTTCTGAACCATGTTTAGTTCTGCAGAAAATTAAAACGCTGGTGGCTTCTTCTTGTTTTAAAATATGTTTAAGAAGTTTCACTTTATCGAATCTTTCTACGAAATAAATTTTTTGATCAATCTTCTCAACTGTTGTAGATTGTGGCGTGATCTCGATTCTGATCGGATCTTTCAAAATTGAATTTGAAAGTTCAGTGATTGTTGCAGGCATGGTTGCTGAAAAGAAAAGTGTTTGTCTTTTTTCAGGAATGCGCGCCACGATTTTTTTAATGTCATTGATGAAACCCATGTCCAGCATGCGATCTGCTTCATCTAAAACAAAAATTTCTAGCTGCATTAAACGGATGTAGCCTTGGCTCATCAAATCCATCAATCTTCCCGGTGTTGCAATCAAAATATCTACGCCAGCTTGCAAGGCATTGATTTGTGGTTTTTCGCTTACACCGCCGTAAATAACCGCGTGGCGTAAGTTTAAACCTTTTGAGTAAGCTTCAATATTTTCAGAAATTTGTGAGGCCAGTTCTCTGGTTGGAGTTAAAATTAAAGCGCGCACACAGCCGCTTTTAACTGAAGCCTTGCTGTTCGCAAGATTGTGTAAAATTGGTAAAGAAAAAGCTGCAGTTTTACCAGTTCCGGTTTGGGCAATTCCTAAAATATCCTTGCCTTCAAGCAAATGTGGAATGGCCTGAAGTTGAATTGGTGTTGGTATTGTATAGCCTTTATTTTCAAGAGCCGTAAGGATCTTCGGGTTTAAGTTTAAATCTTTGAAAGTTGTCATTTTTGAGAAATTATGTTTGAGAGATTACGGCCAAATATATGTAATTCAGCCCAAGACTTGTTCGAAATGAAAAGTCCAACTCCGCTTAAAAAATTAAGTGTGATCCATTGCTAAAGGACCGATCTTCTAGTCAGCTGTGGCCCCAAGCTTTTTTATTCTTGGGGTTATTTGGGGATTGTAGCCTAATTATTACTTATTGCTTCGCACCTAAAGTCACTTGCTTCATCAGTATTTTTACTGCGGGGTGGCGAGGATTAGACAGCAAGGAATTCTAAATGCCATCTTTTAAACTTTGGGAGATTTTTGAGTAATTCTAAACATAAAAAAACCGCCGGTTGAGCGGAGTCGAAACCAGCGGAAGGTTCCTGCTGTGCAATAATTCCGCGGCAGAAACCTTCCGCTGGTTTCGACTCCGCTCAACCGGCGGTTTGTAAATTGTAAAAAAGGAATTAAATATTTTATATGTTAAGCGTATTAGATGATGTCTTTGTAGGGCATGAAATAATATAATTTGGTAAAAAATTAATAAAATTATGATAGAAAAATATTTAGGTTTTTACCTTAGCAAGCCTTGTTGGATAGAGCAGGCAATTGATATTGAAAATGGTATACCACAGGATTTTTCAAAACAGATGGAAGAAGAAAGATTTTCTTATGAAGGAAGTGGCTTTATCTTAAAGATTTTTCGAGATGGCCAATTTTTGATTAGAATAAAAAAGGATTTTGGTGAAAATCCCGACCCAAATGTTATTCCAAATCTTGAGGCAATGAATAAAAAATGGTCGGCTCATTTAAATTTCGCAAATGCTTTAATACTTTTGTTTGAATCAGCATTCTTAACAGAATTTCGATACGGCTATTTTGAAATACAGGAACTTACTAAATCTAATACTTTTGTTGTAAATTGTGAGAACGGAAGAATGTCGGGAAACACTATGGCTGAGGGAACTGTTAAAGAATATCAAAGTGCCAGACTTAGATGGTTTTTACCACCTATGAATCCTCAGGGATTTGAAAAGTACCACCCTTTTTTTCATCCTCGAGAGGTTATAAAAAAATCAGTCTTAGATAAATTATCTGCAGATTTAAATATGATTTCTAATGATGAACGCTTGATAAGGCTTTTGAGTCAGTTCACAAAAAGCATAAGTGAATTTAAGATAAGAAATTTTGATACTTCTTTGGTTCTTTCATGGTTTGTGATTGAGTCGATTATTAATGATAAATATCATCCTTATCAGACAGAGAAGGAGAAGAAAGAAAACAGTCATCCTACTGGAGTTAAGCGTAAAATAGAAATACTGAAGGAGAATGAGATTATGTCTGATGAATTTGCTTTGGAGCTACAAGAAATAAGAGAAGTTAGGAACAAGATAGCTCATAGCGGCTATGTTTGTTCTTTGAATGATGCGGAAATTTCAATAAATTTACTTACTAATCTTTTGGAAAATCACTTTAGCCTCAAAGTAATTGTGAATTTATCTTTGTTCAGAATGTGTTTATAAAAGTTAGGAGTCTATTAGCAGGACGGAGTTTGTAACCCCTTCCTGCTGTTGGTTCTGCATTTCACTACAAGTTTTTTAACTATTTCTTCTTATCTTCCACCACCACTTCCTCAAGCTCGGCGCCGCCGCCCAAGACTTTGTAAAGATTAACCAAATTTGTGATATATTCTTTTTTCGCGCTGGCTTGATTTTGTTTGGCGGTTAAAAAGGCAATTTGAGCATCTAAAACATTCAAGGCGCTGCTGATTCCAACTTTATGTTTTGCTTCAGAAATGAGGTTAGATTTTTCTCTGGCGCTTAAAATTGTGTCGTAAGATTTTAGCTGATTTGAAATTGCTTCTTTTTCAGCAAACTGGTCTAAAGCCTCGCGGAAAGCGGTTTGGATTGCTTTTTCATATTGGGCAATTTGCACTTTTTTGCGGGCATTGGCAATTGATAAATTAGCCATATTTCTGCCGCCGCTGAAAATTGGTAAGTTAATTTGTGGCGTAAAAGTCCAAGTTTTTGAATCAAATAATCCATCTAATTCACGCGATCTATAACCATAAGTTCCAGTCAAAGTAATTGAAGGGAAGAAAGCGGCGCGAGCTGCTCCAATGTTGGCGTTAGCGCTTTTCAAACTATGTTCAGCTTGTTGCACATCGGGTCTTAAAAGCAGAGATTCTGATGGAACTAAATCAAGCAATTCTTCATTAATTCTAATGTCATTTAATTCTGTATCTTGCGGCAAGGCCTTTTCATCAAAGGTTCCAGTCAAAACCATCAAAGCATTTTTATCTTGAGCAACTAATTTTTTGTAAGTTTCAAAAGTGGTTTTAGCTGTTTCAATTGAGGCTGACGCGGCTAGCAAATCAACTTGCGAATCGATGCCATTTTTATAACGAAGTTCAGTGAAATTAAATCTGTCGCTTTGGGCTTTTAAATTTTCTTCGGCAATTTTTAAAATTTTGCTATCAAGCAAAAGTTGCGCATAAGCATTTACGGTTTCAGCAATCACGGTGATTTTCGTAACATTGCGAGTTTCTTCGCTAGCTAAAAAATCTTCCAAAGCTGATTTTTTTAAACTTTGCAATCTTCCAAAAAAATCCACTTCATAAGAGGTGAGAGTTAAATTTGCACCAAATTGTCTTTTCGGAGTAAAGCCTGCGAAAGCGCTCGGCACGCCTTGGCGAGTTTCTGATCCAACTGCAGAAATTGTTGGCATTAAATTTGAACGAGCCACGCCGTGAGTTCCTTGTGCAACTTCAATATTTAAATTTGCCACTCGCAGGTCGCGATTATTGTCTAGCGCCAGTTGAATCACTCTTTGTAAATCTGGAGATTGAAAATATTGCTTCCAAGAAATTGTGGAAATTTTTTGTTTGCCAGCACTTGTAGGCGCTGCAAAAGGCACTTCAACTTCTGGCTGCTTATATTTTGGCGCCATGGTGCAGGCGGAAATTAATGCCAAAATGACTAATGGATTTAGAATTTTTTTCATTTTCATTTTATGAAATATTTAAACTATTTTTACTTATACCTACTTAGCAATTATCAATTTTTTCTTCGCAAATTTTTGTACTAAAACATAAAACATCGGCACGAATAAAGTGGCCACAAAGGTAGCAAAAAACATACCACCCATCACGCCCACACCAATTGCTCTTTGGCTGGCAGAACCAGCGCCAGTTGCAGTGGCAAGAGGCGTAATACCAAGCATGAATGCCATTGAAGTCATCACAATCGGTCTAAATCTTTGTTTAATGGCGATCAAAGTTGCTTCGCGAATGTCGTGACCTTTGTCGTAAAGACTGCGAGCAAATTCTACGATCAGAATCGCGTTTTTGGCCGATAAACCAATGGTGGTTAAAAGACCAACTTGGAAATAGACATCATTACTCATGCCGCCAAGCATTGAGGCAAGAATTGCACCCAAGATACCGAAAGGCACAACCAAAATTACTGAAAATGGAATTGACCAGCTTTCGTAAAGCGCTGCCAAAGATAAAAACACCACAATCAATGAAATTGCATAAAGCCCCAAAGTTTGTGAGCCTGAAGATTTCTCTTCATAGGAAATTCCTGACCAAGCATAATCAATGCCTTGAGGCAAAGTTTTGATCATTTTTTCCATTTCTTGCATGGCTACCCCTGAGCTAACTCCCGGAACTGCCGCACCTTGAATATTGATCGATGAAGTGCCGTTAAAGCGCTCTAGCTTTGGTGATCCGAAGTTCCAATGCGCAGTAGCAAAACTGCTAAATGACACCATTTCGCCTTCTTTATTTTTTACATACCATCTTTTTAAATCGTCTGGATTCATGCGATATGGGGCTTCAGCTTGTAGATAAACTTTCTTGATACGACCTTTATCAAGAAAATCATTCACATAAGAAGATCCCCAAGCGGTTTGTAAAGTTTGGTTAATGTCAGCAATTGTAAGGCCCAAAGCGGTGGCTTTTTCGTAATTGATGTCAATTTTATATTGGGCAACATCACTTAAACCATTTGGTCGAACACCAATTAAAAGTGGATTTTTAGCAGAAGCGCCAAGCAATTGATTTCGCGCTCCCATCAAAGCATTGTGGCCTAGGCCACTGCGATCAAGAAGTTGTAAATCGAAACCTGAAGCATTACCAAGCTCACGAATTGGAGGTGGGAAAAATGTGAAGACAAAAGCATCTTTAATTTTAGATAAAGAACCCATAGCGCGGCCTGAAATTGACGCCACACTTTGATCTGGTCTTTGCCTCTTACTCCAATCTTTTAAGCCGACAAATCCAAATCCAGAATTTTGTGAACGGCCAGCAAAACTAAATCCGGCAACGGTGAATAAATGATCAACATTTTCGGCTTCTTTTTCGAGAAAATAATCTTCCACTTTTTTCAAACTTTCAGTGGTGCGCTCTAAAGTTGAGCCACTTGGCGTGTTCACCATCAAATACATCATTCCTTGATCTTCAGTGGGTAAGAATGAAGTTGGCATGCGGCTGAATAAGAAAACTAAACCACCCACCATCACCACATAAATCATCACAAATTTGAATAATTTTCCGATGATTTTGTCGGCGCTGTTAGTGTAAAAATTTCTAACTTGATCAAGTTTCTGGTTGAAGAAATTTAAGAATTTATTTTGAGATAATTTATTTTTTTTGTCATGCTCTTCATCTGGTGCTGGCTTTAAAAGCGTGGCACATAAAGAAGGTGATAAAATTAAGGCTACTAAAACCGAAAGCACCATCGCCGAAACAATTGTGATAGAAAATTGGCGATAAATTGCGCCAGCCGATCCACCAAAAAATGCCATTGGAATGAATACTGCAGAAAGCACCAAAGCAATACCAACCAAAGCTCCAGTAATTTGTTTCATTGATTTTCTGGTGGCGTCCAAAGGAGACAATTTTTCTTCATGAATAATTCTCTCAACATTTTCTACCACCACAATGGCGTCATCCACCAACAACCCAATTGCCAGCACAAGGGCAAACATGGTCAAAGTGTTGATGGTGAAACCGCAAGAAAATAAAATTGCAAATGTACCAAGCAACACCACAGGAACAGCGATTGTAGGAATTAAAGTGGCGCGGAAATTTTGCAAGAAAAGTAACATCACCAAGAAAACCAAGAAGATCGCTTCAAGCAAAGTTTCAACCACACCTTTAATCGAAAGTTTGATGAATGGAGTTGAATCGTAAGGATAAATTACTTGCACACCTTTTGGTAAAAATTGCGTCAGTTCAGTAACTTTGGCTTTCACGGCTTCAGCTGTTTTTAGGGCATTTGCACCACTTGCCAAAATTACCGCCATACCAGTTGCGGGATGTCTTTTATAACGCGCAACCGTGCTGTAACTTTGTGAACCAAGTTCAATTTTGGCTACATCTTTTAGGCGCACTTGCGAACCATTTTTATTCACACGCAAAATAATTTTTTTGAAATCTTCGGCAGTTTTTAATTTTGATTGAGAAGTAATTGTGGCGTTAAGTTGCTGTCCTTTAACTGAAGGCAAACCGCCAAGTTGACCAGCAGAAACATCGGCATTTTGCACTTTTAAAGCAGAAATAACTTCAGCAGTTGTAAGATTGTAACTGAAAAGTTTGGTCGGATTTAACCAAATTCTCATGGCGCGCGGATTACCAAAAATTGTGATATTTCCAACTCCGTCAATTCTTGAAATATTATCCTTCATGTCAGAAAGAAGAATGTCACCAAGCGCGCCTTCACTTAGCGAATTATCTTCTGAATAAAGACCAACTACTAATAAAAAGTTGTTATTAGCTTTGTTAACTTTCACACCTTGTTGTTGAACTTCTTGGGGAAGAAGCGGCATTGCAGCCTGCAATTTATTTTGCACTTGCACTTGGGCAATATCAGGATTGGTTTTTGGCTCGAAGGTGAGGGTGATCATAACATTTCCGTCAGAGTCACTGCTTGAAGTGAAATATCGCAAAGAATCAATACCAGTAAGGCTTTGCTCGATAACCTGAGTTACGCTATTTTCTAAAGTTTCTGCAGAAGCACCAGGAAGTGCTGTAGAAATTGAAACTGAAGGTGGCGCAATATTTGGATATTGCTCAATCGGCATTTTGAACAAAGACAAAGCTCCGGCCATCATGATGATAATTGCTAAAACCCAAGAAAATATCGGGCGATCAATGAAAAAATTGGACATATTTTATATTTTTCTTCGGTGTTTATTTTGATTTTTTTTCGATTTCGTAACCGGTGGTTGAGCGGAGTCGAAACCACCCGAAGGTTTCTGCCGTGAAGTTTACTAAGTTCGCGTCAGGAAACTTCCGTTGGTTTCGACTCCGCTCAACCGACGGTTTTTATTTTTGTAATTTGTAAATTATTTTTTACTTCTTCTCTTCAACTTTCTAAAGCAGGGCGGGGTTTGTAACTCCGCCCTAACTTTCATTTCAAATTTACTTTTTCTCTTCAACTTTCTCCTCAATTTTCCCTTCAGGCACAACCAACTGAACCGGATTCACCTTCGCCCCATCAGCAATTTTTTGGAAACCTTCATAAACAATAACTTCCCCTTCACTTAAGCCGTCAATTACCACCCAAGAGTCACCAGAAATTTGATCTGCTTTAATTGTGCGCGGTTTCACCACATTTTCTTTATCCACAACCCACGCAATCAAACTACCATCTGGCGCGCGGTTGGTGGCTCTTTGTGGAACTGTCAAAGTATTGCTAGATTTCAAATGCATACGGGCATTTACAAACATTCCCGGCATTAATTTTTTATCCTTGTTAGAAAACAAAGCTCTTAAACGCACAGAATCAGTGCTTTCATCAACAAACACTTCTGAGAATTTTAATTTGCCAATATTTTGATAAGTCGGATCTTCAGTAATTACGCTGACAGGAATATCTTTTTGATTACCAAGTTTAACTGCGTCTTTACTGGCTTGAGACATATCTACATAAATTGGATCAAGCTGCGCAATAGTAGTTAAAATTGTAGTTTGATTGGCTGTTACCAGCATTCCTTCAGTGACATTTGATTTGCCAATATAACCAGAAATTGGTGCATAAATATTACCTTTTTTGGCATCAGATTGGGCTTGGCCCAAAGCAGAATTGGCATCTTCAAATTCTTGCTTGCTTATGGCATCTTGTTCTAACAAAATTTTGTAACGATCTCTTTTAGCGCGAATTGCTTTTAAACTATTGTTAGAACCTTCTGCAGTATTTTGATAAGAAGATGGATCGATTTGATAAAGCATTTGTCCTTTCTTCACAAAGCTTCCTTCTGTGAAAGTTTGTTTTTTAATTATTCCATCAATTTGTGGACGAATTTCGGCAATTTTAAAAGCCGAAACGCGCGCTGGCAATTCTATAAATAATTGCGGATTTTCTTTTTGCACAGTCACAACAGTCACTTCCACCGCACTATTTGTGCTTGCGTTAATTACATTTGCTTGATTGTATTTCGGTTTAATCCAAAAAAAATAGCCTGCTAAAATTACTAAAAAGCAGAAAATTACCGCTATTAATTTGCGGACAGAAAGATGCTTCGCCAAAGATTTCGGCTGTTTTGTTTTATGATTCATAATATTTGAAAAATAGACCTGCTTGTTTACATGCATACATGAATGTATGTTTCTAATTAAGAACTTGAATAAATTATTTCACAAATACTTTCATTGCCATGCTTAAAAAAGCTTTAGAAAAAAAAGTTAAAGATTCTGCCACCACTAAAAATGACATTTTACAAGCTGCAATTGATGTGTTTGTAGAAAAAGGTTTTGTGAAATCAACTCTTGAACAAATTGCCACCAAAGCAAGCGTTACAAGGGGCGCGGTCTATTGGCATTTTAAAAATAAGCATGACATTTTTGAAGCTCTTCACGAAAAATTACATCAGCCTTTAACCTCTTCAATTCTTGAAGATATGAAGAAAAATTGTGATGATTCTTTGTGCCAATTGGAAAAACTTTGTGTGAAATTGCTGATCGATTTGGATAATGATGAAGTGAGAAAAAAGATTCTGATGATCTTCTTTTGTAAGTGTGATTATTCTTGCGGAATGGAAGATATTTTAGAAAAACAAAGAAAACAAAAACTCAAAAATATTGATTTATTTTCGCAATATTTTGATCGCGCTAAACAAAATAAAAATTTACCTGCCGATATTGATCCAAAAATTACCGCCATTTCTTTGGCTTGTTACATGTCAGGAATTGTTATTGAATATCTTAGAAATCCGCAGCTTTTCAACTTACAAAAACAAGCTCCTTACCTTATCAAACAATTCTTTTCTTCGTTTAAATCTTAAGTAATTAATGCCAAAAAATTCTTCGCTTAAGTTAATAAAACAAGAAATCGAAATTGCTGGAATTTCATTTTCTCTTTCACAAAAAAGAATCAGAAATTTACATTTAAGAATTTGTCCACCTTTTGGCGAAGTTAAGGTTTCTGCACCTTTGCGCTTTAGCTTGGCTCAAATAAAAAATTTCGTTATTCAAAAAATTGACTGGATAAAAGAAAAGCAAATTGAAATTCGCAGTCGCAAATTTGTTGCGCCCGCGCCGTTAAAATTTCTTTCTGGTGAAAATCATTTTATTTTTGGCAAAAAATATCAGCTGAAATTGTTGGAAGAAAGTTCGAAAAATAAAGTTGTGATCAATGAAAATTTTATCGAACTTCACATTAAAAATAGTGACAAAAAATTTGGTCGAAAAATTGCTAATGCTGCGGCAAGAGAGAAAATTTTAGATAATTTTTATCGCGCTGAATTGAAAAAAATTATTCCCGAATTTATCGAAAAATATGAGCAGAAAATGCAAGTAAAAGTGGCAGAATTTGGTGTAAAAAAAATGACAACGCGCTGGGGAACTTGTAACCCGAAAGACCGCCGCATTTGGCTAAGCTTGGCTTTAGCCAAAAAACCACTTGGATGTTTAGAGATGATTATTACTCACGAAATGACGCATCTTTTAGAGCGCCGCCATAATAAAAATTTTTACTTTCTGATGACTAAATTTATGCCTGATTGGAAAATTTGGGATGGCGAATTGAAAAGCTCTGGGCGCGAAAATCCTGTAATTGACTAGAGCGATTTTAATTTGCGCAAAATTTTTTTGTGCCTGACATGCAATGATGAAATATTATCTCATCATTGCATGTGTTCTTTTTAATCTAATAGAGGCTAGCTCCTCCTCCAGTGCTTCTAGATAAAGATCTTGGAAAGCTGTTATTAGCAGCTGAAGGTGGTCTTGCAATAGTTCTGCCATTAACAACATTTGTGGATGAATCTGCTCTTGGTGATCTTTCTGGAATTCTTAACAGATTATTTAAAGCAGATTTATCACAACTACTATATTGAGCTATAGCCTCTTGTTTAGTTTCTTCTAAATTACCATCCAAGTAACTATCATAAGCAAAAGTGCATAAAAAGAATCTTAGACTTTCAGAACTTAAACCATTTAATGACCCATCTTTGGTAAAAGTTTCCACGGCAGTTCTTACACCATTAGTTACTCTATTAAGCATCTGTTCTTTAAATTTCTTATCAACTTTAAAGTCATCTAATGTTGATGATTCAGGGTTTTGCCTTCTATAATTTTGTCTTGAAGATCCTGATTCAGGGAAGAATAATTCGACTGTTGTTTCAAGATTCCTTATTGAAATACCATTAGAAGATGTTTTTCCTCTAATATTTTCTTCAAATGGAACTCTAAGTTTCTTATATTGCTCTACAGCTTCTTTCTTCGTTTGAGTTAGATCGGAATTTTTATTACTCCAGTAACTATCGTGGGCAAAAGTAGATAAGAAGAATTTTAAATTTTCTTCTACTTTTATATCACTTATTGATCCACCTTTATCTAGAATATCTACGGCAGCTTTTACACCATTTGTCACTCTATCAACTCTTTGTTGCCTAACTTTTTCAGCAACAGCTTCGTCGTTTAGTCTGGCTGAGTTCGGGTTTTGTCGTCTATAATGAGTTACATCAGCTCCAGATGGCGGGAAGAAAGCATCTGCTGAAGACTTAAACCCAAAAGGATCTTCCTTGATGGCTTTTCTCTGAAGTTCTTGCTGTTCCGCTTGAGCCTCTAAATCTCGCTCCAAACCTTCAATAGTCAAGCCCAAATTATCCTTAGCAGCCTTAGTTAAAGCGGCGTCAATTGCGGCAGATTTTTCTGCTTCACTTCCAGTCGTAAATCTGGCATCAGCAAGATCAACTCCAAGCAGTTTTGCTAAGTTATTGATTCCAGCATTATCTTCGCGGGTAGTATCTTCTGCTCTAAGAGCCGCAATTTTTTCTTTTATTGTGGTTTCGTTAATTTCTTCTGTGGCAGCAAATCTAAGGGAAGTTTTGATTTGGGTTTGCAATGCTTCAATAGCAGCGGCATCCATCTGATTAAGGATTCTTTTAGAAGCATTAACGATAGATAAATGATTAGCTCCGTCATCAGCACCTAATAAAGCCTGTAAACGATTATGTCTTGCTACATCAGCAACAGTTTCATTATCAGCAATAATTGCAGTAACGGCATCAGAGACGATTTGTGGAGTTAAAGCATTATCGGCAGTGCCTTGCAGATTAAGAGCATTTTTAATTTGTAGACGGACAGCTTCCACTGCTGGAGCATCCATCTGATTTAAGATTCTCTTCGAAGCATTAACGATGGCTAAATGATTAGCTCCATCATCAGCACCAAGAAGGGCTTGTAATCTGGCGTGAGCATCAGCATTAACAACATTTCCATTAGCAGCGATGATTGCAGTAACAGCATCAGTTACTTGAGCTGGAGTTAAATCAACATCATTAACTGCTTGTAGACCAAGAGCATTTTTGATTTGAGTTCTAACCGCTTCAATAGCAGCAGCATCCATTTTGTCTAGAGTTCTTTTAATGGCTCTAGTAATAGCCTCACGATCTCTTCCAATAGCTTCATCACCAAGAAGGTTCATTAAGGCAGCATGATCTTCATTACGAACTTCGTTAGAAGTACCATCTTCATTCATTACTACAGCAATAGCATCTCGTATTGCATCTTGATTAGCATCAAGAGCAAGGTTACCAAGAACAGCTCTGATTCTATCTTTAACTTGAGCTAAAGTTGCAGGGGCTGGAGCACGAACTGCTAAAGGATCCATCTGATTCAGGATTCTCTTAATAGCGGTAGTTTTTGCAGCAAGATTTCCAACAGCTTCATCGCCAAGTAAAGCAATTAAAGCAGCATGATCTTCTTCTCTTCCACCAATAGCACTTCCATTTTCATCTAAAACTGCAGCAATTCTAGCAGCTATATCTTCAGCATCAGCATCATCAGCTAAAGGAGTTTTATCCTCA